>Ga0123353_10000008_pt1 | contig 264409 bp, 233 predicted proteins | sample TergutLab28metaG_3_FD_92763 | JGI IMG/M metagenome (GOLD analysis project Ga0123353, IMG submission 92763) | Labiotermes labralis P3 segment gut microbial communities from Petit-Saut dam, French Guiana - Lab288 P3 | ecosystem: Host-associated > Arthropoda: Insects > Digestive system > Gut ... | reverse complement strand
CTGTTTTTTACTCTATTTTATCAATAGACTCCAAAAAAGATGGATAGATGAGGATAAATTTATTCTGTTGGGATATTCTTAGAAAAATATGAGTTGTGCAACAGACACGCTCCGCCTACGTCATTCTTAGCCATAGGGCATCCTTGCCCGGACAAAGTGCACCAAACCTCAGTTACGCGCTCATAACTACCGCAAAGATAACTTCTCTTTTTACATTTTCTGCTTTTCTAACTCTCAAATATCTTGTTTTTGCAAGTTAGGAAACTTGCTTCTACTGCGACGAAGCGAGACGCTTCGCCAAACTCTCGCACTTCATTTTCAGCACTCTACGAAGAACAGAGGTTATATAATCAAAATCTATAACCCAATCCTATTGTAAATCCTTTTTGATTAAGGTTGTCTTTTATTACCTCAGCAGAATTTTCTTTTGAAGAAAATATGTTCCAAAAGTTCAAAAAGTTCCACTGAAACTGATAACCAGCAAAAATGGATACTGCCGATTCGAAAGTATATTCCGCGCCAACATCTATTCCGGCGCCTGCTCCCCAGGTGTAACCCATACTCGGATGAAAATTGAAGCATACACCGCTATCAATAAACAGGTATTTCAAAAAATGAACTTTTAGATGAAGCGGCACGGAAAATATAAAAAACTTTTCGTTATGTTCATAAGTCTTGAAGTCTCCAAAATACCGGGAAGCTTGATGTATATCATTGCTTGTAATAGATAATCCGGTACATACTTCGGTTATGTCGGAAATATAGTACGCATAATCAAATCCTATTGTAAAATAATTTCCCGCAGAACATTCCGTACGACTCAAACCTCCGATACTACCCGCCGATGAATAATCACTTTTACCCAAGGAAACATGGCCGCCAAAATAATGTTTTATTTGCTCTTCTTGGGCATAGAAACTTGTAACTATGCACATTAGAATCAATGATATTGTGCATTTTCTTAGTCGATTTTTTTTACTCATATTGTTTTATTATCTTTCTCATTCTTAATATATTGAATTTTATTATTCATACTTTTCACTCTATGGACAACGAGGGACAAGTTACGCTATCGCTAAACTTGCCTCTGCTGGTGCAGGGAGTACAAAACCGTATCAGCTTCGTAGCTTAGAAATAATAACGAAGTCCGGTGGTCAATCTGAATTGACCTATACCTTCTTCCAAACCGTCTTTGTATATGTACGTTGATTTAATTCCATCTTCATCAATATTTATTTTACGAAGAAGACCGCCTATCAAGGAGAGATCAACTCCAACACCCCAATGCTTGTCGAATTTATATTCTCCTCCCAAATTCGTGAGAAATCCTACAGTAGCTCCGTCTTGTTTTAAATAATGACTGTTTAAAGTCTCGTTTGCATAATATCCCAAATATCCGATACCCAGGTTTAAATTAAAAATCCACTTTTGGTCATTTGTCACAGCACGCATCGCAAATGCCGGACCAATAAACGTAATTGTATGTTTTGAATTTAATTTCCCGGTTTCTCCGGTTGGCATGAATTGCGCATAAATACTATTACTTGTGTAATAAGAAGAATATAACAACCCAACGCCATAATAATCATTGAAATAATAGTAAAAAGAACCGTCCCATATAATTCCGGACATCATCTTTTCATAAAAATCCCGTATATCTCCCCGAAGTTCACTCGACAACTTGGCAGTTCTCCAGCCATAACCAATATTTGCTCCTATCTTAAACTTGGGCAAAGTTGATTTTATCGCCGTATTTCTAACTTCTGTAAATTCCGTTACCGAATTATCTTCCGGACGGTTTGATTGATTGGAATCGTTCACTTTCAAGAGAATCGCCGCCATCTGATGACATGAACCTCCCCAGAATGAGGGTCTTATGTGGTCGGTTATACAAACGGCATTCCCTCCGATTTTGCGCGCTTCATTTTTGATAAGATTGATAACTGTCACAGAATCACATTTAGTAGAGACCCCCGTATCCGAAACTTTTACTTTTCCTAACGATTCCGTGCCTTGCGGAATATCCGTCTGATAAAGATATACAACAACCGGTGAATCTGCGTTCAGAGGCGGATAAGTCTTTGTCGCCATTGTTCCTACTCTTGGGGAACATGCGGTAAATAACAGCAGTAAACTGCCAAAAAATGCTTGTCTCATAAAATAGTTATTAGTTTAATTTTAGGTAAAAATAATGCATATAAATGTTCTTTTTATATTGTTTATCAATTTCCCACGAAGGCAACGAGCACTACAAATCTGCGCCGGCATCGGTGCCACTGCCGCTATATTTTACTTGAGACTTCATAGGCAAAGATACATCTGCAAAGACATTACCAAATGAAGGTCCTACACTCATTGACAGGTAAAAACCGGTATGTTGCTGAAACTTACCGTTGACGGACTCAGATTCGGACTGTCCATAGATTGGATGAAAGCTGATTAAGCACAAGCTTAAACTCAGCAGTAAAAATGTTTTTTCATATTCATTAAATTTAAAATTATTTTTATATTGTGTTATAAATTTTTGTTCGTTTTCATATTTGCCAAAACTTATCCTTCTAAAAATTAAACCTTACCCCTGCAGACAGGTTAAATTGAGACAGACTTTCATATTCGTCTTCGTCTAATTTGACTTTTTGCGTGAAACCACTGTTGTTTATCTCTACGTCGTATGAAGTAATACGACCCAAAAGTAATGACATTTTAACTCCGACAGCTATGTTTTTTATGATCGAGAAATCATATCCGGCTCCCAAACCAAAACCGATGGTAGATCCCCACATCTCTCCGAGTGTGCTATTGAATCGCCCTTCGTCATTGTACCATAAAAAGCCAACGGAAAAATCAAATGGAAACGAATGCCTCTCGTTTACGACAGCGCGCAATTCGGCGCAAGGAGCAACGTAACCAATTGTAACATTGTCGGATACATTCCTTAAAACCTCCCTTCCCACACTCAATCTATCTACTTCGTTGTCATATTTTGAAACAGATATGTTCAGTACGAAGCCTGCATATTCGTTCACATAACACATTGCTTTTCCGGATATGTTATATCCTGACTTTAAGCCATCCACATAAGATTTCGCTTCGGGATAAATCTCTTTATTTTTTGCAAGACGATAACTATATCCTCCATCCAATGAGAATCGCCAATGGATGAAATCAGGTTCTTGAGAATCTGATTCTTGGGAATACATATTGCCTGTAACAAAAATGGCAAATACAAATAAAAATAATTTCTTTCTCATACTATTCATTTTTAAAAACTTTCTACTCCTCCGGCGGATACACCACCGTCCAATTCATACGTTGTAAATCTTCCAACTTTAACTGGTAGCGATGTAAAATCGGGAAATACTTGCGAATGGTATCGCATGGTTCTTTTTTGGACTTATCATAAGCCTCTCCATCCATAACAGAAAACTGTATGTATGGAATTGCTTTAAAATCTGTTTCCCAGCCTCCTATTTTATCTGTATTCTTAATTGGATAAAGTGAATCTTTAATAACTAAATAACCAGTTACAAGCCTACACTCGTATAACGTATCTGCCTCTGAAATAGTCCCTTTCCATAACATTTGAATGAAAATATTTTCATCCGATTTATTGACGAAAGTAATATATTTATGTTCATCGCTTTTATCTTTGAAGCATGAAACGATACTTATTACAATTAAAAATCCGAATAAGACTTTTTTTATATTTTTCATAATAGAATCCTCCTATTTTACCCTGTTCCCAGTAGCGTACCAAAAATGCAGTGCGCGGTTTGGCGTATGGCTCTTTGCCTACGTCATTCTTAACCATAGGGTATCCTTGCCCGGACAAAGTGCGCCGAACCTGAGATATTCAACAGAAATCTATCTGATCAGCGTAAAATGTCCCACATATTGTTTTTCCTCCTCTTCGAGGGTGATGACATACCAATAATCTGCTGAAGGCATTTGCCGACCACGACAGACGCCATTCCATGGGGTGAAATGTTCGGTATAGCGTACCAGCAATTTCCCGCAACGGTCATAGATATTAATAGAGCTGAATTTAACGTAATCAATATTTTTGATATTCCAAACATCCTTCACTCCATCTCCATTGGGCGAAAAATATTCATCAGGAATGATTTCTGTATAAACAGTAAGTTGAAGCGTTACTATACTGTCGCAACCGTAACGGTCACTAAGTTTTTTGTCAAAAGTGAGGAAACCGGGTTCCGTATGTGGTGGCACGGAAAAGCCGTTGGCGTTGTATGGCTCGTTAATTGGGATACGGGCTGTGAAAGTTTCTTCGTGCAATGGTTTTACAGTCAAGTTAAGCGTTACGATGCTGTCGCAACCATACATGTCTGTCAACTCCTGTCGATGAGTATAGCTTCCTGAAACATTCTGCAACGGTAACATGAAACCGTATCCATTGTAACTTTCTCCTTGACAAATGGTTTCGTAAAATGAGGGTGTTTCTTCCGACGAAGGACAAATTACCTGTAAATACAACACGACCATGCTGTCGCAATCGTAACGGTTTTGCAGGAACAATGTATCACTTAACGTCGTTGCAAAATATTGAGGGGGAATGTCAAAACCATTTTCTGAATAATTCTTGCCAATATAAATTGTATCGTGAATCGGAACGATATTCACTGCATTGACAGTTAAATTAAGCGTAACAACCGTATCGCAGCCTGTAACTGCATGTAGCGTGTCACGATAAACACCTTGTATGTTCAGACTTTTCCCATAGAAATCATACATTTCATTCTCACAAATTGTTGCATCTATTGTTTTTTGATTCAATGGGTTCACTGTTAAATTTAACGTTACAATAATACTGTCGCAGTTATATAATAGAGACCGTAAAATATCACTGTAAGTTCCTGACTCATTGTAACTTTTCCCATTAAAATTATATATTTCACCGCTACAAATGGTATCATTGATTGTTGTGCTTGTTGTATTGCAGATAATTTCTTCATATTCTTTTATGCAGCGACACGATAAACCGTATGCACGAGAACTAATAACACCAACACTGACACTCGTATGACTTAAAGTTACAGATAAAGCCCATGTAGAGTAATTAAAATCACTTGAAATAGTACTTGTCCAATATCTACCAAAACCATTTTGCATGTCAGAAATGCCATATCCTGTACGACGGGAAGCAGAAGGCAGGAAAAGTGAAAAGGTGGCGCCACCATCTGTTGAAACTTTATAACCGACAGGACCATATCTACCTGTTGCATCGTTCCAAACCCAAATATTACCGCTCAATTCATCATATATACTTTTCCATTCTTCACGGGAAGGAATACGCCAACCTTCGGGACAAGGGTCATTGGCAGTTTTGGGCGCTCCCCAAAGAAAATTATTTTGTGGTTCTCGCCAATCAGAATTATTGCTACTCCAGGGAAGGATATATTTTCCATGTCCGGGAATATCAGTTGTAGAAGGAACAGAAGTGGTATCACTTGTTCGTTTCTCATGCCCGTCGGTATTTCTTCCCCATTGGTAGAGATCACCATAGACGGTAGCATCAGTTGGACCCGCTGAGACATAATCCATTTGTTGCTGCATAGTCATATTGGGGTTTGCTCCTAAATTGTAGCACATAAAGGTAAGTTTGCCCACAGGAAGCGACGAATTTATGGTAACACCGCATATTGCATTTTCTTGCGCAAAAACCGAAAATGTACTTAACAGACTGAAAAATAAAAGTAAATGTTTCATCGAAGATAAACGGTAATTTTTACTTTTGAGTTGGCGGCATCATTTAAATTAAGATAAATGGTAATCTCCGATATTTCTTCCGGAACAAGCGAGCGATCGCAAATAAAAGTTACATTTTCCCACTCAGAAGAATACAAAACTCCGCTTGATTTGGAAACACTTAACCATTCAGGCATCTCCGAAAAATTCCACATTAAAATGCCGTTACCACTATTTGAAAGGCGAAAATTTCGTGAGGTTTCAATTTCCCAAAAATAAAGTACATCACTATCTATATATAATTTTGGTCTTCCAAAATCAACATTTACTTTTATTGTTACTTCGGGATTGCTTTTGTCGTTGGTTTTCAGAATTATGTTGCCGGTTAAATTCTCTGTAAGCAAGTCGTTGTCAAGTATCAATGGCAAACGATACGAATATCCGGACCGAATAATTTTATCACTACTAAACATCAGTTCATTCGTATTAACCGCCAGCCATTCAGGCATACTCGCAATATCCCACAGCAAAATCCCATTGTTTATGTTTTTGATTTCAAGAGAATAGTAACCTTTATTAATGTAACCTATTGATAATGTATCATTTACCTCTATTTTCGGATTTCCTTCGGAAATATACATTACAGGCACATAACAGATTTTTCCATCGACAGAAATCTCTATCTTGTCAAGATAAAGCCCTGTTTTTGCAAAATCAGGGTTTAGTTTTGCTTTACAGCGTATGGTTCCCATGCTTTGCTGATACGATGCAACGTCATCGGTTTGCATCGCTGTAAGTTTGCCTGTTGTGGTTTCCATTTCTAACCATTTTGGCGTACTTTTTACCGTAAAATCGGTATTATATGTACCTCGGCAGGAAAATTGATAATCGTCGGCATCCCACAAAGGCGAAACAATTATTTCAAAATCGCCGGTAACAATTTCGGTTTGTTCAATGTTGTCTTTTAAAAACTCTTCGCTGCACGATAACACAGCAAGCATCATTGTTGAAATTACTATGTATAAAAAATTCCTTTTCATAATTCTAAATTATTATAAGTTAAAACGCAAAACCAGAGAATAATCAATACGCGACAGCTTGAAAGGCGTTTTAAGTTTATGTCCTGTTGTTCTATTTTGGCTACCCATAGAATTTTCATACTTGCCGCTTATTTTTGACAAACTGCCATACATAAAACTTCCTCCAATGCCTGCCGACAAACAGGGTAATATTTTGTATTCAGCCGAGATTCCGAATGTCGCGCCAAAAGTATCGCCTGTTGTCAAAGCATTTTGGCTGATATATGTAAACAGATTGTAATTGTAATATTGCGAATTAACGAAGAAATAATGGTCATTGGGTATAAAAATTTTACTCTGGCTTTCGGAACGGTAAAGCAAAAGTCCGCCGCCAAGCGTTTCACTTAAAGAAAACTTTTTCCCTTTATCAAGAAACTGCCTGAATATGGCAGATATTCCGGCATAATTAATATACTGCCGTTCGCGAATATCCGAATTTGAATACACATAAGACTGTCCCATCCTTGTGGGATAAATGCCTTTATGCCCCGATGTAAAAAACGAATATTGAATGCCAAACCCAACATGTTGCGTAACTAAATAATATGCGTTTGCATTTAGCGCAAAACCCTTTGCATATTTCTTGTAATCGTCGTTTTCGGCATATTCTCCTCCCATACTTTCGAGCAGCCAGGGCAGATGAGCGCCGCCAACATGCAAACTTAACAGCCAAGGCTGTTCGGGTGTCCGTGAAGAGGAGATTTCTTTTGATGGCGGCACAGTCGATACTCTGGAATATTCAGCAACATCCCCGAATGAAATAGTCTTTCCGGAAGCATGTTTTTTGTCCGCTTGTTGCTCATAAACAAGATGATTGTCGGACACCGAAACGATGCGGCAAAATATCGTATCGCCGCTTGTGGTGATAATTTTGTCCTGTGCCGACAAGGTCAATTGCACGAGCAAAATGAAAGATAAAAAAAGAATTTTTCTCATATATATTTAATTTTAATATTCATACTTTTCGCTCTATGGACAACGAGGTCGATTCCACCATCTTATTAACAGTTACGAAAAGAACTAATCTTTTCTCACAGCACACCTACGGACAACGAGGCTATTTGTATTCAATAACCCAGTTCATCTTCACTAAATCATCATTAGAAAATATCATTTTTTCGTATAATTGATATTTTGCGATAGAATCTATTGAATTGTTACTAAAAATCGAATAATCTATAAAGAAAAACTTAATTGTATTATCTTTACATACCTTACTTATTTCATTCTTGTACAAAAATTTAATACCTTTTATAATGTCTTTTTTCACTACATCATAATCGAAAAATGGCGGATATGGAATATACTCTACATCATAATTTCTTTCAATTTTATAATATGTTTTCCACAAACTATCATTTGTTTCTCTATTATTGATTATAGTATCTGCACAAGAATAACAGACTACAATGTCTAAATCTGACAAGTTTTTTACTACAATAGTTTCTATGCGGTCGAAAACGCAAGAGCAGAAACAAAATACTAATACTGCCAATATAATAACTATTTTTTTCATATCCTTTACCATTTTAAGCGTAACAACCTCGAAAGATTTGCGGGACTTATATTTTGTACAGGATTTACACGATAATTCCAACTAAAATAATCCATTCCATTCATAACATATTGGTTATAAAAATAATTTCTTGATAAATAATTTGCATAAGTTTCTGTCCAAAAGTTATTATGTCCTGAATAACTGTTAGTCATAGCACTATTTAAACTTTCAGGAGCAATTACATTATAATAGGCAAGTGCACCGTGTTCTCTGTATTGCAAAATGTGTCCAAATTCGTGCGCCATGAAATTAAAGTCATTGCGATACACACCTTTACCCACATAAATCCCTTTGGGTGGTAGTGTTACTCCACTATATCCGTCTTTTGAACCATACACGCCCAACATTTTTGATTCATAAACATTAACATCTTCAAAGGTTCCAACATATCTTGTTTTAATCTTATCAATGCCGCTATCCATTAGTTCTTTAATCTTTTCCACATTTCCACCAGCAGCACCTGCTGGCGCGGACTTGTAGTCCGTGCCTGTCCCATGTCGTAGTGTCGTTACTATTATCATTTCTTATCTTTTTCTTTGTTGGCACGGACTACAAGTCCGCGCCAGCCTGTGTAGCGGGAGGATATTTATCTTTTCTTTCGTTTACCTTTCATCTGTTTCAAATCCTCTTCCACACAGGGACAACGTAAATAACTTTTAAGCCCTAAAACTTTCTCTATATCTCTACTTCTATCATAGCGTCCATGCCAATCGACAATAACAGTCGTTCCGTTCTTGTCTTTTATCACATAGTGACTACTTGCGGTACTAATTATTATTTCATCAGGACTAACCCCTGCCGATACAAACGCCTTGATTTCATTGATAATTTTGACAAGTTCATCTAATTGAGATTTACTTATCTCTACACGTTCATCAAGTATAAGATAATTAGTACTTTCTGCATAATGACGCAAAATAGCATATTTTCGGGATTCTCTATATAAAATAGCCTGTTTTAGAGGGGATTGTTCTTCCAGACTTGATTCTCCATCTATATATTTACTTGTATATTCATATTCATATATATGTTTATTGGTAAAAATGCCGTAACATATTCTCTTGCAAAACATTAAACTGTCTTCAAAATATATGGTTATACAACGGTCTTGACCGCCAATTGCTGCGTCCAATCTTTTGGTATAACATATTTGAATGCTATCTTGGGTTATATGCTCTTGAGCAAAACATATAAAACACATGCAGAATGCTGATATTAGTAAAATATAGTTTTTCATCATTTTAAACTTTACCATGGGAATAAAAAGAATCTTATAAACGGGTCAGGGCTAATATAATTATAGGTTGGCATTCCTTTAACGTAATAGGTTGAAGTTGTTCTACCTACAACAATGGAAAATCTAGGAAAACTCCTCATATCCTCGGGAGAATGACGTCCTGCAAAGGTTTCATATACGTCCCCATTAATGGTCACATAGCCATCAGTATCCCAATGAGTATGCATTGTTTGATTAACATTTCCTTTACTTGTATTAAATTCAACACTATATTTATGAGTGTCTTTCCACGGTGTAATTTTAGCAGAGCCATCTCCATTCAAGTAAACACCAAACTCTCTACGCCAAAATCTCGAACGCTGATAAGCAGTATTCATTGCTTTAAATTGCTTATACGAAATATCTCTACCGCCGATGTTGTTTCCACCGCCCCATTTCCACGAAATATATGATGTTGCATGATACATGCCGTAAGAAAGTCCTGCGCTCATAGCAACTGATGTCCAATCAACCTTACCATTATTATGTAAGAGTTGAGAAGTAATATTTGAGCCTGCTCCACCCGCCAATGCGCCAAGTCCACCACCAATAGCAGAACCAAGTCCGCCACCAACAAAACCAGACAAAGCACCTTTCCAAGCACCGTTAAACATTGCTTCTCCGTCCCAGCCTGTCGCAAGTCCGCTAAATCCTGCTCCACCAACAGTACCTGCTGCTGCTCCTGCCCACCACGCACTGCCTCCTAACGCACTAACACCTGCAGCTGCACCTCCAGACAATCCACCAATTAAAGCACCGCCTCCCATATGTCCCCATGTTTTACCTGAACTGTAATCCCATTTAAAAGGATTCATCGTTCCGTTAGCCATACTACCGCCAGCCCACATACCCAAATCGGCACCAATGGCAACAGGTAATAATACAGGACAGAAAATAGCTGAAAGAGCAGTAAATATAAACTCCCCGCTTGGGTCAGTGTAGATTAATGGATTGTTCCAACAATATGCATAACGATTGTAATTCAACCAATTCCCCGGCATCTGCACATACGGATCCGGCGAAAAGAACTGACTCGTCAGCGGGTCATACACCCGTCCGTTCATATTGATGATGCCGAACTGGTCAATATGTTCGTGCCCGGTAAAGCCGCGGTTCAGTATCAATGGACGGGTATCCGGTAGCGTCCAGTTGTGCGGACTGCGCCGGTTGCCCCATGGGTCGTAGGCGAAGCGTTCGAGGAAGTTGGATTGGTTGGTTAATATTGTCAAAGAGCCCAAGTGGTCGGTATAAGCATACAACAGGCTGTCTATTCCGTTGTTCTGTATGAAGATACCACCGCCACGAAGATAATGAATTTTTCTGATATTTCCGCTCGGATTTACTTCTTCTTCGTAATCGCCTAAGTAATAGCGCGTTTGTTTAACCGTATTATTCTCTTTATAAACAGATTTCCGCCGTTGTTGGTCAACGCCATATGTCAGTTCGTAGAACTTCTCGCCATCGCCTTCCGACAGCGTCTTTACTTTTTTAAAATCGGTATAGGTCACATCCAGGTCGGCTTGCGGGAAGTTCGTCGGAACGCCCGAAATGGAAGTAAGAGCGTGAGGCGGATGTTTTCTTTCGCCATACTTCATTGTGAGGTTGCCCAGGTCGCTTTTGCTTTCTATGTTGCCTGTGGTCTGATGATAACTCATGGAGTGCATTTGGACTTGGGTATTTCCCTGAAATATACACCAGTGCGTCAGGCGGTTCATATCGTCGTAGGTCATATCATCGCGGTAATTGGCTATGCCGTCCTTGCGCGAAGTCATGTTGCCTTTTGCATCATAGATATACGACCAGTTCATATATCCTTGCGAGAAGGCGGAGGTCAGGAATCCTCTACTGTCATAACCAAAGGTGGCTTCACTGTTGCCGTTCTTTATCCTGGTCAATTGTCCGTGTGCATTGGCTTCTACCGCTTTCCAGATGGATCGGTTGGCGTTGTCTTTCACCTCTGTGAGTATGCCGTTTGCGTCGTAGGTGTTTTCGGTATAGTAGCCCGAAGGATAAGTCTCCCGCTTGACTCTTCCGTAAGTGTCGTATCCGGTTCCTATGTTATAGGTTTTCCCGTCAAATTCCTCTTTTACATTCGTTATCCGGTCGTCGGCGTCGTAAGTGAAAGTCTGCTGGTGTTGTCCGGATATAGAGATTGTTTGCAGACGATTCAGATTGTCGTATCCGTAGTTGGTGGTTTCGCCGTTGCATGTCTTGTAATTCAGCAAACCGGATGAATGGTAAAAGTATTCGGAGATGATGGAATCCTGAGTATCGATATGTACTAGTTGACTTGTCCGTCTCAACTGTCCCCAACCATCATACTTGGAGGTAATTACACCCGCATCGGGGTCGGTCAGCTTGGTACGGTTTCCTTGCTTGTTGTATTCCATGGAGATTGCGATTCCGTCTTGCGGAGCGGCTTTTTTCACCAAGCCTGATGCGTAATAGGTAAAGTCTACTTTCTTGTCGTTGACCTTTTCGGATGCGACCCAGCCCACATTATTGAGTACGATTGTCCTTGTACCGGCAGGCGAAGTGACGGTTGTTAGCAGACTCGGAGGATTTGAAGTGTAGCTGGTTTCGCCCGCCGGAGTTGTTATTTTTGATACCCTTCCGTAATCGTCATACGTGTATGTCTTCCAAGTCGCCGAAGTACTGGAAAAATTGGGTTCTGAAATCCGGTAAAGCTGCCCTTGGGAGTTATATTCGGTACGGACATATATCTTTTCACCGCTCAACCCAAGGTAGTCTTGGCGTACTTCCCTGCCCTTAGTGTCATACCATACCCATAGCGGCGATTGTCCGGTGGTTTTGGCATAGTTGCAATATATGGCATTGGATGGCTTTCCCGAAACGGCGTCCGCCCATTGCAGGGTGTTGACGGTTTCAATGCCGTCGGGGTAAACGGTCGAAGTGAGCTGTCCCCAGTTATCGTAACGGTAGCGGGTTGTTCTGCTTCGGTGGTCGGTTACGCTGTTCAATACACCTTTTGACTCGTCCCAGTCGTAGGTGGTCGTTTCTCCCAGTACGTTTTTTCTTGTTTTGACAAATCGTCCTGATGTGGTATAGGTCTGCTCCAGCGTTCGGCTTTCGCCGTTGGCGGTTGTCACGATTTTTTGCGGTTGTCCGTGCGAGTTGAAACTTTGATATTTCGTTATTACCTTATTGTTTGTGTCGTCAGGGTCAATAGTCTCTTGCGTCAGGTTGCCGTTGTTGTTATACACGTATGCTGTTTTGCGGGTTTGGGTATCTCCTCCCGATAAAACACGTTCTACTTCTATGTTTTCAATTTTGTTCGGACACCATGAGCCTTTTGTCACATAGTTGATGGTTTGTGTTTCCGTCAAATCTCCCTTAGTGGTTTTTATGCTTGCCGGATTCCCGTTGTTATCCATGTTTAATATTTCCGTTTTGACGGATAGCCCTGTCAATTCGTCTTTTACCGTCTGTGAACTGATATATGGGATGAATCGTTTTTCCCCAGGATTATTGCTGATGATTTTGCAAGTAGTCGTACAAGTGGTTGTAGTGATTGCCTGATCCGATGTAGTGGTTATTTTTTGCTTCTTCATGTAAGGATAAAAATAGGTTTCATCGTATCCGTACTCAGTGGTGGTTTTACGGTCGAGCACCGTATTGATTGCCGTGATTTCGCTAAATCCGAGGAATCCTTTTCCTGCCAAATGCACTTTTGCCCCCTTGTAATTGTAGGATACGCTGTCTGAAGTATTCGGACCCGAATCGAAAGAGACCTTTTTTACGACGGATAGCGGCGCCTGGGTTTGGATCACGGGATAGTTAACGCTTCCTCCCGTTTGTTTTTGGTAAACCGTTTCATCTGTCAACGCAGTGTATTCCAACGCTACTTCATTGTTCAATCCATCGGCGATTTTGGTTATTTTTCCGCTTTGGGTGGTGTAGTGTTGATTGGTATAGAGGCGCCATTTTTGATTGGTTTCATCGGCGGCGGTATAACCATAGACCAGTACATCCATCATTCCATCCCCGTTAAAGTCGCCAAATGCAAAGTGTTTCTTCAGAATGGATTGATCATTGAGAGCTATTGACATTGCAGATGAAAAGTCATTTTCCCAGATCGAGGAATTAAGAAAAAAAGTTCTGTGAGAAACGAACTCTCCCCATGTAGAAGAAATATCGCTTTTTTTGCGGTATATAGCGTCATTAATTACGATGTCGCTTTTACCATCCCCATTAAAATCTATGACAAAACATTCGTCTTTGTCGATATTTTTTATAGTGAATTCTTCATCTACAAAACCCAAAGCCGTAAGTCCGGGGCAAGGAGTTATTGTAAATGTCCCGTTTCCGTTATTAAGCGCAATGTGCCAATTCGCATTATACGCTTCATTTAACAGGAAATCAGGCAAGCCGTCGCCGTTAAAGTCTCCTATTTTGATGCGGCTGTAATCGTGGTAATCGCCGTTAAAGTCAGTTGAAGAGATTTTATTATCTTCCGAAAACATATCTCCAAAAGTCCCTCCATTATTGAAATAGATAACATAACCACCTTTTGTCAGGACAAAAAGGTCGTTCAGACCGTCGCCGTCGAAGTCTGCGACAAATAGTTCTTCCGGCACACCGCTTCCTGTGGTGATAGAAAAAGGGACTTCATAGGAAGGGGCTCCATTAGTTCCGCTTATAATAATCTCACCCGGAAAGTAGTCTAATACAGGAAAAGGTGGCATATCATTAGGTCTTTCTACATAGATAATCTCTGTTTTCCCATCATTATTCAAATCGCCAACGGTGTACGCCGGCGCTCGGGAAGAAATACTTAAATCTCTTCCGAAGGTTTGGTGAATAATATTATTATTATTTATGCAGCTTACAACATCAAATCTCACTTTTTTCCATTTATTATTCGGAAGGTTCGATTCATCATAACCGACAAACAATAAATCTTGTCTTCCTCTTCCCCAAAAGTCAAAAACAGAACGTCCTGCAGCAATATCTTTTGCTTTTGGAAGATCCCGATTCCCTGCCAATTGACATGTGTCTCCGAATGTAAATTGTATATTTCCATTGTTACCTTTGGATGCCACATAGTAGCGAACTTCATTTGACTCTGTTACGCCAATCAAATCCGTCAATCCGTCTCCATTCAGATCTGCTGAAAAAAATGATTGGACGTCAAAACCGTAGAAAAAGTTGTTTCCTGTTACAGAGACATCCGTTACCTTTAGCGTAGACTCTGCAGAAGCTCCCCATTCGAATACAGTAGGATTATACGCCTCATCGTTTCCGTTGCTCTCCGTTATCTTCACCAGGTACGAATAAGTATAGTCTTTTTTATATTCCAGCTTGTACTCTCTGAATATGCTGCCTGCCTGACGGCACACGACTCTGTACAGTATCCTGTCTGCACTGTCTTTTTTTCTGTCAAAGTGTACCGGAATAACGTCGCTGCTACGGGTTTCATAGAAGAATTCTACCGAGTTGTTTCCGTATGTTATCTTTTTGATGTATGAACACAGATCCGTATTTTCATACTCATAAATAATTGTTTGTCCGTTAAGAGATTCCACATAGTCGAGTTGCCATGACTGTACGCTTCTTTTATATAACGAGCCTACAATATTTTTCTCATACTCCAGTTTTCCTGAATTGCTTCCATACCGGTAGACAGTTCCGTCTTTAGCCATAACCTCAAACCAGTCGGGACCCGTAGAGACAGGAGGATTACTTAAAATGTAATTTCCTTTGGAAATAATTCTGGCAAATGTTTCTATTTCTGTCCGGTACTCTGTTCCATCCATCCCATACGTACCGGGTCCGAATTGTATCAACCGGTTTCCATCCAAGGCGTAACTATCATTCAAGTTATTTTTCATTCCGAAAGCCGCTCCGTCCGAATAAATATTCTTCGGTACACGCGTTATAGCAGACAATCCCGAAATACCGAAACCCCAGCCTACCAACCCATTCCCCGCCTGGCTGTTATAAACCAAAGCGATATTGGGCTGTACGCCCATAACGCCCTGCGCCACTTCTATCGGAATGGTATAGGTGGCTGCTCCTGTCGGACTTACATCCAAAACACCGGGCAGTGACCCAACCGCACAGGAGGTGCTTAGTGTCCTGTTTGTTGTTGGCGGATTTTCCAAATGATAATTTGTAGGCACTATTATATGTTCATCAATAGCCGCATGAAGCGTCTTATTCTGTGCAGCCGTAAACCTGTATCCGTCAGTAAAGCGGACATAGTCCCGTGCAATATACTCATATGCCTTGGTTTCTGTATCGGGAGTGAAACGGGTAATGGATTTTTGCCCGTAACTGAGCCATATAACGCCCAGTAATACTATAAACAGGGTAATATATTTTTTTGCCATAACTTTAAATCTTTATCACTAATCACTTTATCACTAATCACTCTTTAATAATCTTCCAATACTTCTCCCCATCATCCGAGAAAATCTTCAATATGTACATTCCCGCAGGCTGGTCGCTGAGGTTCAGTTCGGTAAATGGGGCGGCATTCGGTTTGTTTATAAGCATCCTGCCCGACATATCATGTAATGTTATGTGAATGGGGGTATCTTCCGACAACCGGATTATCTCTATTTTAAGGATTCCTTTAGTAGGATTGGGGTAGATGCGGATATCCGATTGGTCTATTTTGCCGGAATAGATAACTTCTTCCGTTTCTTCATCCTCCTCTTGACCGGAAACAGTTGCCGAACGGAACTGGATAATCTCACGTTTCAGACGATTACCGGCTTTGTCGTAAGTATATTCTACGGTTTGGGAAAATATGCTTAATGTAATTACCGACAGCAATGTCAATATGTAATATCTTGTGTTCATACTTCTTAAATTAATAATTACTTGCTCAATGCGTTTAAGCGTGATTCCAATACGTTATTCTTCTTTTCAAGTTCGATAACATAGAGAGTGAGTTCCTCTACTTTCTTTAGCAGCAATGTGCTCATTTCGCTTACGTTGATACCTTCCGATTCCATTTGGACGGCGGGAGCGATGTCGGGCAGGTGGCGGTTGGTTTTGACAAAGTTGCCCAAATCGCTCAAACTCATCAGATTGTAATCATCGGCAAAGACGTAGTCGCAACCGTTGGCGACGTTCACCCATAAATCGCAGGCGCGGATGGCGCCTTTAACGTCGAGTTTGTATTGCGGGTCGGCGACACCGATGCCAACGTTGCCATTAGCATTCGCAAGAATAAACTGTTGCCATGCTCCCCATGCATTATCCGAATAATAAGCCGATCGATAGTATATACCTCCATCATTAAAATTGATTTGATGATGCTTATTCCCGGAATTACCAGCCCATGGAGCAATTGTTAACATTCCGGAAAACGCACCTGTACCAGGAACTCCAATAACATCTCTCTGTTTAAATTCAAATTTTGCAGTACGAGCATAACTATTTGGAAGATTGTTCTCATTTCGTGTATCATGTACGGTAATTTCTGTAGATGCAATCTTATTCGCTATTATCTCCGATGCCTTGATAACTCCTGCTACGTCAAGTTGAGCAGTTGGTGTTGTTGTCCCGATACCGACATTGCCATTCATAATCGCCACATTGCCCCCTGTGAAGTAGCCTGCATAACGCTTATCGGAAGCTCCGCCCTCGACGGTGGAATAGATGCCATAGACAGAAGCGCTCGGAGATGAAGATGCGGCTGAAAAGTAGGCGCCGTAAGTTGAAGAGCTAGCACTAGTAGTATTAGTGTTAGTCGAATAGATGCCATACATGTTACCTGATCCTGATGATCCATTTTTGGTATTGCTAAGATGGATTCCATACATGTTACCAACATTACCTTTGGTATTACTCAAATGGATTCCATACACCGCCGCAGGTGTGACCGGGTCATTATTGATTAATTGTATACCATAAGATTCAGCCTGAGCGCTACTACTATTACTCAATCTTTCGTTTTTCAAATAAATACCCCAAGTTTTTCCAAATGATTGAAGAGTATTTTCCAAATAGATTCCATAGAGTTCGTTTTGGGGAGGTGCACCCATATATCCCGGATTTATTCGCGTATTCTTGAAATACGCGCCATACATTGGTTTGTTGTTAGTCGAACTAATGCTTAAATCTTCCATGACAGAATGCAACCCGAAAGTGGCGGCGGGCAATGATGTTGTTGTACTGTAATGCAAACGCAGTTTAGCTGTTGTCATGGGATCATTGCCGATTCCGGCATTGGCAGGCGAGCTTAGTATTACGCCGTTTGTTACGGTTGACCATTGTGCATTTGAATTAGCAGCTAACGCTACGAAAAATAGAGCTGTGAAGATTGTTTTTAAAGTTCTCATATAATTTAATTTTAATAATTACGCGAATAAAAAGCAAAGAGAATAAAAATGATAAATTGTAGCAAATCCGGCAGGTTGTATTTCACAACCAAACAAGCTATATCGTACTATGCAACATTTTTATTTGTTTTTCCTGATACTTTTTATAAAATCGTCTTCATATTTGTGCAATTTTATTTAATTAGTGACATTTATTTTAAACTAAATTTTATTATCTCAAATTAATTCGACAAATGTACGGGTACAAAATGCCAGATTACAAGGCATTATGTGTAAAAGCGACAGGAATTAAAGTCAAAGATTAATTCAAAATTAAAAAAATAAGCGGTGAGAGGCAATTCGTGATCATTGTTTAAAAAAATCCTCATAAAGTGACATAAATTTTTGTTTTTCTGTAGTAGATTATATATTATGCGAATAAAAAACAAAGAGAATAAAAATGATAAATTACAGCAAATCCGGCAAGTTGTATTTCACAACCAAGCAAATTGTACCGTGCTATGCAACATTTTTATTTGTTTTTCCTAATACTTTTTATAAATTTGCTTGCTCTATTAAAATTTACAAAAAAATCAATAAGCATGGAATCAACTTCTTTTTATAAAATACATCACGGACGGAATATCAGGCGTCTTCGTGAAATATTGGGCGTAAAACAAGAAAGCATTGCGTTAGAACTCAGTATTTCCCAACAAGCCATGTCGAAACTGGAACAGAAAGATGAAATTGATGATGAAACGCTGGAAAAGATCTCAAATGTATTGGGAATTCCAGCTAATTCTATAAAAAACTTTAACGATGATGCCGCGGTTAACGTAATAGCTAACACATTTAACGACTCATCTTTTGTCGGTTATAAACCTATATTTAATCCTGTAGAAAAAATGGCAGAACTCTATGAACGAATATTGAAAGCTGAGCAAGAAAAGAATGCTTTGCTGGAAAAAATGATAAGAGAAAAAATGCCTGAACCGTAATTTAAGTATGTGTCAAAAATTAGTTTAAAATATAAACTAAATTTTTTCATGTACTTACTTTTCCTTATTCTCTTATTTTCAATTATTTAATAAGGGGATAAGGGCGAAGTTGATTAGTATTATTCAACTACTAAGCATAAGTGTTCGAAACCTGAAAATTGTACTGCCGAAAAGGCTGAAAGCCTTGTATAACCCAGCCCAATGGCAACGCCTTGGGTAAAAATGAATGCCAATTTGCGGGCTGAAAGCCCAATTTAAAATATTAATCTGCCCTTTCAGGGAGAAAATGATGCGGGTTTTATTAACCCAATGTGCCTGCGCTTTGCATTGGGCTGGGTTATACAAGGCTTTCAGCCTTTTCGGCAGTACAATTTTCAGGTTTCGAACATTTATGCAACTAAGGGTGCTTTGGGGAATAAGGGTTTTCTTTAATATTCAAACAATTACACTTTTTATTCGGAAAAACAAAAACTTTGCGCCTTACGCCGTCGTGTTCTCTGCGTCTTAAAAAATAGCGCCTGAAACTTTTTCTTAACCCTTTCCTCCGCAAAAAACATTTTTTCATTATACATGCTTAAAAATATTAAACTTTATGTAACTTTGCAACCGAATTTTTAATTTTTAAATCATGGACGACGACAGTTATCCCCCCGAGAGCATTTTAACAAGATTTATACGGATCTAACATGTCGTTTGGTCATCGTATAAATTGTAAGTATTAACTTTTAAAAATATATAATGCGATGATCAAGTATTTAGTTTGCAAAGACGGCTACTGCGAAACACCGGAATATTGCTCAAAAGCATGGGTACGCGTTACCAATCCTACTCAAAAAGATATTCAGTTTTTAATTGAAAAATTTAACGTCCCGGAATCTTTTTTCAATGACATTGAAGATACGGAAGAACGTCCGCGTGTTGAATATGAAGACGGCTGGCGAATGATTATCATGCGTTTACCATATAAATCGGAAGAAGCCGAAAATTCATTATTTACAACTGTCCCGCTCGGGGTTTTGACCAATGGCGATACTATGCTCACCGTATCCCACAAGCACCTCGAAATGATGGACGATTTTATTTTATATTCCAGAAGAAAAACGTTTAAAGAAAAATCAAATACGGATTTGATTCTGCATTTACTTCTATCTGCGGCGGTTTGGTATATGAAATATCTAAAAGTGATTAACCTGGAAATTAAAGATGCCGAAAATCAATTACAACGCTCTATCCGAAACGAGGAACTTTTGGAGTTGATGCGCTTGGAAAGAACGTTGGTTTATTTTATTACTTCCCTGAGAGGGAACGAAATTTTAATTCAAAAACTCAAAATTCTGTTTAAGCAAAAACGAATGAAACACGATAGCGATTTGCTCGAAGACGTGGAAATTGAAATGCAGCAGGCACGGACAATGGCTAATGTTTACAGCGATGTATTAGCCGGTATGATGGATGCGTTTGCTGCAGTAATCTCAAACAATGTGAACGTGATTATGAAACGTCTCACCTCGTTTTCGATTGTTTTGATGTTTCCAACACTTATCGCAAGTTATTTCGGAATGAACTTGGAGGTTGAATCAAAAATCTGGACGCCTGAATTTTTTATTGTTATCGCGGCGTCGATATTTTTATCGGTAATGGGCGTTTATTTTTTCAGGAGGAGGCAGTGGATGTAAAGGCTGTCCGCAAAATTTTATATCTTTGCACAAAGGAAGCAAAATGATTTTATGGAAGAGTTAGACTTAGAGATCGTACAGCAGGAAGAACAGTACGGAGATGAGAACATTGTACATATAGAGGGATTGGCGCACGTCCGCCTGCGTCCCGGAATGTATATCGGGAAATTAGGTGACGGCTCGCACGCCGACGACGGCATATATGTTCTTTTGAAGGAGGTGCTCGACAACAGCATCGACGAATTTCGGATGGGAAAAGGGAAACAAATTGACATTTCTCTTTCCAACGGAACGTTTACCGTTCGCGACTACGGACGCGGAATCCCGCTCGGAAAAATGGTAGAAGCCATTTCCATTATGAATACCGGCGGAAAATACGACTCCAAAGCCTTCAAAAAGTCCGTAGGTCTGAACGGAGTGGGAACAAAAGCCGTTAACGCTTTGTCCGAGCAGTTTATTGTTCAGAGTTTCCGTGACGGGGAGACCCGCCTTGCCGAATTCAGCAGAGGAGAGATGATCAGCGACTCCGGCATCATCGCAGGAAGCGAAGGAAACGGAACAATGGTCTCCTTCAAGCCGGACAATACGCTCTTTCAAAGCTTCAATTACCGGGAAGAGTTTATCGAAGACATGCTTCGGAACTATACCTACCTGAATACCGGCTTAACGATCGTTTTCAACGGGAAAAAATTCAGTTCCAAAAACGGGCTTTCCGACTTGCTCAATGAAAAAATGACTGCGGAGCCGATCTATCCGATTATTCATTTAAAAGGAGAAGACATTGAAATCGCATTCACTCACTGCGAACAATACGGAGAAGAGTACTACTCCTTTGTAAACGGGCAACATACCACACAAGGAGGTACGCATCAAGCGGCTTACAGGGAAGCGATCGGACGAACCATTAAAGAGTTCTATAATAAAAACATGGAATTGGTGGATATCCGTTCGGGCATCGTCGCCGCCATTGCCATTAATGTGGAAGAACCCGTTTTTGAAAGCCAGACCAAAACAAAACTCGGTTCCCGCGACATGGATCCGAAAAGCGGATTGTCGGTCAATAAATTTGTCAACGACTTTCTTAAAAAAGAACTGGATAATTACCTCCATAAAAATCCGACAACCTCCGATATTCTGCTAAAAAAAATACAAGATGCCGAAAAAGAGCGAAAAGCGATAGCCGGAGTCACCAAAGCCGCCCGCGAACGCGCCAAAAAAGTAAACCTGCACAACAAGAAATTGCGCGACTGCCGCGTCCACTTTAGCGACTTAAAGGGCGAAAAACGGGAAGAATCCTCTATTTTCATCACCGAAGGAGACTCTGCCAGCGGATCAATCACCAAAAGCCGCGATGTAAATACGCAGGCGGTATTCAGTTTGCGAGGAAAACCGCTGAATTGCTTCGGACTGACCCGCAAAGTAGTATATGAAAATGAAGAATTCAATCTCCTGCAGGCAGCCCTCAACATAGAGGAAGGAATGGAAGGCTTGCGCTACAACAAAGTGATTATCGCGACCGACGCCGATGTGGACGGAATGCATATCCGGTTGCTGTTGCTCACCTTTTTCCTGCAATTTTTTCCCGATTTGGTCAAAAAGGGACATGTCCATATTCTACAAACGCCATTATTCCGCGTGCGCGACAAAAGGCAGACATTCTACTGCTATACGGACGAGGAACGGCTGAGTGCAATCAACAAACTTGGAGCAAAAGCGGAAATTACGCGCTTTAAAGGATTGGGAGAAATTTCGCCGGATGAATTCAAGCATTTTATCGGAGCAGAGATCCGGTTAGACCAAGTCTCTTTAAGAAAAGAAGATGCCGTCAACGGATTGCTTGATTTCTACATGGGAAAAAATACGCCGGAACGGCAACTTTTTATCATTGATAACTTAGTAATAGAAGAAGATCTGGAAAAAAATACATAAAATATTTGGAAAATAATTGAAATATTCCGTACATTTGCACCGCATTTGAGGAACGAGGTGTAGCGCAGTCCGGTTAGCGCATCTGGTTTGGGACCAGAGGGTCGGGGGTTCGAATCCCTCTACCTCGACAAGAAGCAGAAAATTAATGAATTACGGTTGATTTTCTGCTTTTTTTATATATTACTTAAAATCAAGTCGTTTAGTTAAAGTTGGATTCCTCCAATGACGGCTTGATCTGTGGGAGATTCCTCACTCCACTTCGTTGCGTTCGGAATGACGGACGTTTCTGGTTAGTGGAGGGGTGATGGGAGCGGCGACTACGTCGCCGCTCCCATCACCCCCAAACCCAATAAGACACAATGTCATTCCGAATGGAACGAAGTGGAATGAGGAATCTAACTTTAACGAAATGACATTATATTAAAATAGAAAATCATGAATGTAACAGAAAATTATCAGGAAGTCGGACACGATGCGCGCGTAAACGCCGCTGTCAGCCAGTTTATGACGAAAGTATACGGGTGGATGAGTTTTGCCATGTTCCTGACCGCACTAATGGCTTGGACTGTCGCAAGTTCGGAAACCGCCATTTTATTTATCTTTGAAAACCCGATGGTGTTTTACGGATTAATCATCGGCGAATTAGCGCTGGTATGGATTATTTCCGCTTCCATAAACCGTCTCTCGCCCGGACTGATGTCCTTTCTATTCGTTTTCTATTCGTTGCTGAATGGAGCCACATTGTCTTTTATTTTCCTCTTATATACGACAGAGTCGATCGCTTCCACTTTTGTTGTCACCGGATTAACCTTCGGAGCAATGAGCGTATACGGATTTATGACCAAAAAGGATTTATCCGGCTGGGGTAACATCCTGTTTATGGCTTTGATCGGATTGATTATCGCCTCCGTAGCGAATATTTTCTTTGCCAATTCCACCCTTTATTGGATCGTTACCTACGCCGGAATACTTATTTTCGTCGGATTAACTGCGTATGACACACAAAAATTAAAAAACATAAGCTACCAAATTTCCGACGAACAAACGGCTGGTAAATTGGCAATCATGGGAGCCTTGTCGCTCTACCTGAATTTCATCAACCTGTTCCTTCTCCTTCTTCGCATATTGGGTAGTAGAAGATAACGTATAAAATGTAAAAAACGTGCCAGTAGAGACGTGGCATGCCGCGTCTCTACAATCACGCACACCACCCCCAAACATGAATTACAAATTTTTCACCAACAAAAAATGTGAATACTTCCCCTGTCACAAAACCGACAACCCGGAAGAGTTCAACTGCATGTTTTGCTACTGCCCGCTTTACATGCTTGGCGAAGAGTGTGGGGGTAATTTCACCTATTTAGCCAATGGAATTAAAGACTGTTCCGCTTGCATATTGCCTCATATCAAGGAGAAAGGGTATGAACATATACAAAAGAAAATGCAAAAAGTCATAGAAAAGATAAAAAAGTAGTACCTTTGCACCCTCAAAAAGGAATGAGCGCCAATTACTGCGCTATACCTTAACTTAAAAAACGATGATAACATTTAGAGAATTAGGACTAAAAGAAGAGATCCTTAAAGGAATTGAAGAGCTGGGGTTTACGGAACCCATGCCGATACAGGAAAAAGTAACCCCTTTTCTACTCGGCGAAGATGAATCTGACTTAGTTGGACTTGCACAAACCGGAACGGGAAAAACAGCCGGATTCGGTTTACCCATTTTACATCTGACAGATGTCTCTGCATACAAGATACAAACGCTTATACTCGCTCCCACGCGCGAACTTTGTATTCAGATTGCCAACGATTTAAAGAATTACTCCAAGTATATGCCGGGAGTAAAAGTAGTTCCCGTCTACGGAGGAGAAGATATCCGGAAACAACTGAAGCAATTGGACACGCCGCCACAAATACTGGTAGCCACCCCGGGAAGATTGATTGACCTGATAGACCGGAAGAAAGTCAAGCTTTCGTCTATCCGCTACCTGATCTTGGACGAGGCGGATGAAATGCTGAACATGGGATTTCAGGAAGATATCGAACGAATTCTGGAAGAGACGCCAACCGAAAGGAGGACGTTGCTTTTCTCGGCAACCATGCCGAAGGAAATCGCGCATATCGCCCGCAAATACATGAAAAACAGCGTTGAAATCACGATCGGACGAAAAAATTCGGGTTCGGAAAATGTGCAGCACATTTTTTACATGGTGCAGGCTAAAAACAGGTATCTCACCCTCAAGCGCGTCGTAGACATTAACCCCGACATTTACGGCATCGTATTTTGCCGGACAAGACAGGAGACAAAGGAGGTTGCCGACTGGCTGATGAAGGATGGATACAACGCCGACGCACTTCACGGAGATTTATCTCAGATACAGCGCGACACCGTGATGCAAAAGTTCCGCATCAAAAACCTGCAACTGCTTGTCGCCACCGACGTCGCAGCACGAGGATTGGACGTAAACAACCTCACGCATGTGATTAATTACAACCTGCCCGACGATCTGGAAAGCTACACGCACCGGAGCGGACGCACGGGACGCGCCAACAAATCGGGCGTCTCCATTTCTATCATCCACACCAAAGAACGCGGCAAAATCAAAGAGATAGAACGCAATCTCAACAAAAAATTTGAACAAGCCCATGTCCCTTCCGGGCTGGAAGTGTGTCAAAGTCAACTGTTTGCAATGATAAATAAATTGCAAAATGCAGATGTAAACGAGGAGCAAATCGAGCAATACCTCCCAATGATTATGAAGCAATTGGAGGAGATGGATCGCGAGCAGTTGATCAAAAATTTTGTCTCCCTCGAATTCAACCGTTTCCTGGATTATTATAAAGATGCGCCCGACCTGAACCTACCGGAAAAGGAAAAGGAACAGGGCGGCGACAAAAAGAAAGGTTTCAAACAGGAACGTACACGTCTGAAAATCAATATCGGACAACGCGAAGGATTCACTCCTAAACGGGTGCTTGGGTTGATTAACGACACCATGAATGATAAGAGGATAGCTATCAGCGACATAGAGATTACCTCTAAATTTTCATTCTTTGATGTCGAAAGCAGCGATGTAAGGCGGATGTTAAACGCTTTCACCATGCACGCGGAATCGGGAATTGTCCTTACGGAAGTGCTTAACAACCGGAAACCGGGACGACGGGATAAATTTGAACGCAACAACGACCGTCGCGGAGAATATCGCGGCGGCAGTAGCGGCGGTTTCCGCGGGAAAAATTCCGAAAGCGGAAAAGAATGGAGAACGCACAGGAATGATGACAATAATAAATCCAAGAAAAAGGACTCGGAATATTATAAAAAGAAAAAGGATGGGTTTAAGAAGAATAGGTAAGGTTCGTCTGTAGAGACGTGGCATGCCGCGTCTCTACGGTGCACACACCAACATTTTTATAATTACCATTGATATTATACAGGTACGAAAATCACAACATGAAAGACACTTTTCTTACCATATCAACCATTTCCGAAGGATTATACAAAGAAAAAGGAAGCAAGTTTCTCGCCTTTGCAATTCCCGTTTCCAGTTTGGAGGAGATCAAGGAGACGCTTGCCGAAAAGAGAAAAGAATTTCACGACGCCCGTCATGTTTGCTTTGCCTACATTTTAGGAAATGAAGGCAACGAGGTACGCGCCAATGACGACGGCGAGCCCTCCGGTACAGCCGGTCGCCCGATACTGGGCATCCTCCAATCCAACAATCTGACAAATGTTTTACTCATTGTCGTACGCTATTTTGGCGGAACGAAGCTGGGGACAAGCGGACTGATCAATGCTTATAAAGAAGCGGCAGCCGACGCAATCGCCAATAATATAATTGTAGAGAAAACTGTAGACGAGACGATTACCGTCCGGTTTGAATACCCTATCCTGAACAATGTCATGCGTGTCGTAAAAGAAGAGGAGCCGGCGGTTCTCCGGCAACATTTTGATACCGATTGCTTTTTAACCCTCCGCATCAGGCGGCGCGATTTTCCAATTCTCCTTTCTCGGTTGGAAAAAATAGAAGGGGTTTCAATCGTTGAAGAGAACTTATAATCTTTAACGTGAGTTCGATATTTGGAAAGCATTTAAACCTTATTTCCACCTTATTTTTCTAACAAAACAACCTCAGTAGCAATAAATTATAATATGTCCCCCTGACCTCATTACCTAATTTTCTTATTATGAATGCAGATTTTGAAAAATGAGGTAATAAGGTTGGATGTTATGGTGATAATTCATTGCTACTGAGGTTGTTTTGTTAGAAAAATAAGGTGGAAATGAGGTGTGGAGGAATGTTTATTCTATTGACAATCAAAAACTAATAAATTGTTCTTATATCGAACTCACGTAATCTTTACGCAAATTTGCATAATGCAAAAAAGCATAATGCAAATTTGCATAATCAAAAAACAATTATTACCTTTGTGTAAAAAATAAATGAGTTATGAATCCATTTTCTTACGGTACAATTGTAAAAGCAAGTAATTTTTACGACCGCAAAAAGGAGTGCGCAAAGCTTGTAAGTACACTTTCGGGAGGCAATAATATGGTGCTGTATGCGCCACGCCGATTCGGGAAAACATCATTGGTTTTCAAGGCAATAGAACAATTGGAACAGTTGGGTTTTGTGTGTGTTTACTTTGACTTTATGCCCGTTTTTTCGCCCGAATCGTTTGTCCGGCTCTATACAAAAGCGATTTCCGCCAAACAGTCGAATTTGAATAAATGGGCAAAGATTTTTACGTCAATTACTAAAAACATACGTCCGATTTTGACCTTCGGAGAAGACGGAACACCCGAATTTTCCATTGATTTTGCCAACACCAAAGTCGATGAAACGGTTGTTTCACAACTCTTAGATATGCCCGAACATCTTGCCGGCAAAAACAAGCGTGTAATTGTATTTTTTGACGAGTTTCAGGAGGTTAACAAATTAAAAGACATCAACTTTGAAGCGCTTTTACGCAGTAAAATTCAACAACAGCAAAAAACAAATTACCTCTTTTTCGGCAGCAAAACGCATTTACTTCGAGAGATGTTTAACAACAAGAAAAAAGCATTTTATAATTCTGCTTCGCAAATGACGATAGGTACTTTGCCGCAACAAGATACAATAGAATTCTTACAAACGAAGTTTGCTGCATCAAGCATTTCGATTGACGAAAATACGGCAAAATATTTGATTGCCGTTGCTGCTGATATTCCGCATTACATTCAACTTCTGGCATCGGAAGTATGGCAAAATGTCGTTAATAATCAGTCGATTGTCACAAAAGAAATAATTGATGAATGTACTCAAAAGGCGCTTGCCCATAAAAGTGATTATTATATGGAACTATTTGACCGTCAGTCGCAAAGCCGCAAGCAATTGCTCAAAGCCTTGACAATTGAAGGAAAAAGTATATTCTCTGCCGAATACATCAGAAACCATCGACTACCTGCCGCCTCTACATTACAACGTTCTATAAAAGAACTTATTAACAATGGAGTAATAGAAAAAAACGGTAACGAATATTTTATTACCGACCCGTTTTTCAAGTTGTTTATTGCACAATATTAAGATCTGCGAAATAATTACGCAAATTTGCATTATGCTTTTTTGCATAATTTCATTAAGGATTTGTAACTACCCCTCGTTTGAAAAAAAATAAAAGGGGTTTCAATTGTTGAAGAGAGCTGATTGTATTGGTATTATCAAAGAAAAAATCCTGAAAATTTTGCATAAAATTAGAATGTTTTACGTTACCTTTGTCATAATTAGTGCTGTTTTATTTTGAAAGGACATAGTTGGATAAACGGAATCCACATTGATTTATCAACTGTGTAACCTTCGTTGCTCATAGCGTATAAAAAATGAAAGATTCTCCGTTTGGCGTATGACTCTTTGTCTACATCAAACTTAATAGCAGGGCGTCTCGCCCGGCCAAAGGGAAATACGTGACCCCCGTATTAGCACAAGGGATTGTTTTCAATAATTACTTGGCAAATGTAGATTTTTGAAAAAAATGAGTGAAAAAATAGGATTTTTTTTTACCTTTGTAGAAATGACCACATAAAGACAATTTTTGTTATTTTCATAACATGAAAGGAGAAAAGAAAAATATCGAACTTGATTTTGTAGTTGACAGCCTGACAAACTCTATTCGTAATGTTATTTCAGGCGATAGTTTTACGACCGAAATCTGTTTTTTGTCACATGCTGATTTGAAACAGATTACAAAAAAGAATAAATGGTCTTTTGATTGGAAATCGGAGCTTGATGATAACAGCAAAGAAGTGTATAAGTTAACGATTGTAAACAATCCAACTATTATACAAGGACTTATAAGCCTGTCGATAAAAAGAGACCATATCTTCATGAACTTGTTGGAAAGTGCCTCGTTTAATTTGGGAAAAAATAAACTATACGAAGGTGTAGCAGGAAATTTGGTGGCTTATGCTTGCAAGATATCTTTTCAACGTGGTTTCGACGGATATGTATCATTTACAGCTAAAACCAAATTAATAGAGCATTACGAACAAACATTAGGCGCTCAACACTTTGGCAGGCAACTTATGATTATTAATACCATTGCAGCAAAAAAATTAGTAGACAAATATTTCAAAAATACAGATTATGGGACATATTAAAGAACCGGAAGGCATTGATTTCTTAATTAAAAGCAGAGCTTTGACTGCAGAAGAGGAAAAAGCAATCAGCGAGTTTATTCAAGCAGATAAAGCTAAGCATGAAGCGCTATTGGTTCGCAAGAAAAGAATGAACCAAAGAAGAAGAGACATACATGAATATGCCTGAAAATGGCGGCGCGAGATGACTCCTCCGTTCCTTCGTTGCGCCAAACGAGGGTAACCCGCAATAAAAAAAACAATAAAATAATTTCACAAAACCATTTTTTCCCTTAAATTTGCAGCCCAAGAGACGCCGCTATAGCTCAGTTGGTAGAGCAATTCATTCGTAATGAATAGGTCGCCGGTTCGAGTCCGGCTATCGGCTCAAAAATCAAGCAGTTACGTAAACGTGACTGCTTTTTTATTTGTGCAAAAAGCATGGTTTTTTACTGGTTGTGTAAACCAAAAATTACGATGGTTACAACAATCAAAGTATTGTATTACAAATACAGTACACTATCAAAAAATATCTTTGCTTTGATATTTTTTAACACTTTTATCTGCACTTTTGAGTTATTTTACCATAAATTTATGGCGATTTATGGATTAGTATATTTTATACGTTTAATTCTGTAATGTGATATATGTTTTTTAATTAAAAAATCAAAGATATAGCGGTTGATAATGGGAACAAAAAATGACTTTACTGCAACGAAAAATTTTTTAATTTTTTTCTTATTTATACTTTTTACCGTTCCGAATGTTGTAGCCGGTAGTTTCTCTCTGACAGCAACTGTTCCGGCAGGACAAAATTATGTCCGGCTTTCGTGGGATCCTGCCGGATTGCCCGGTTATACGCCGGGAAGGTACCGTTATGCCGTTAATCTGTTAGGAGAAAATGGGACAGATTGGCAGACCTGCTCGGCAAGCTATGGCAAATCCATCCGGGTGCTTAATATCCATCCAACAGTTAGGGGTAATGTCCCTAATCCCGACAAGTTGAAAGAGTGGATGGAAACAGATGGAGCCGGAATGGGCTTAATCACTGTTGATAAAGTAACCACTCCGAACTTTAACAGCAATCCGGATCTTTACCTGAAAAAGGACGGAGAGTATCAATATGATGTAATCATGTTTGGTTCATGGGATGATAATGCAGGGGAAGATCTTTCTGCTGCCGCAGTTGCTGCTGTCACGGCTTTTTGGGCTTCAGGTCGCGGAGTGCTTTTCGGGCACGATACACTGATGGGTAAAAAGACCTTTGGCTCTTTGGCATATATGGCAAACATAAACGCTCCCCTTCCGGAACTGCCTTATGCATGGAATAGTAGAGTAACGGTAATTAATAATGGTTTTCTGCTAAAATATCCTAACGTTATACCCGACAATGCTACCTTGACAATTCCGCTAACTCATTCGACCGGACAACAAGCCAAAGGGGTTATCTGGATGAATTTTACGAGGCCGCTTTCGCAGGGCACACACATAGACTATACTGCTGCCCAGGGCGGCGGATCCAATAATTTTTATTTAACAACCCACAATAATGCTGGGATGATCCAGACGGGCCACTCAAATGGACAAGCTACGGCGGACGAAAAAAAAATTATAGCCAACACATTGATGTATCTGGCGCAATTTACGGACACTACCGAGGTGGATGTTTATTGCGCCATGGATCTTACCCCTCCCGAAATGACAGTGAATGTGGAATGCAATAAAATTACAATTAAGGGAAAAGATTTTGGAAGCCCTAATCAGTTTTATGTAACTGCAACCGATGGTTCAACACAAGATAAATATTATTCGGATACAATTTCCGCAACTATCACAACTGGTTTGGCAGGATACTTTATTGTCGAAAACGACAATGCTTCGGGAGCGCCTGTTATTCCATACGATGCAATGGGGCGTGTTGTTATAAGTGCTGTCACCCTTACCGCCAAAGACAATGAACTGATTACCTATACGCCTCTTACTGCTTTTAAATATGTCCATGTACAAGCGGTAGACAGCGCCGGAAACCTTAGCGCCGTTGCTACGACTTTAATCCCCTCTAACAATTTGCCGACAGCCGCGATCAATTATCCCGGCAAACCATTTTGTACATCGGCTTCCGCTCAATCCGTATCAATAAGCGGAACAGGCGCTTACACAGGTGGAACATACACGACTACACCGTCTGGTTTAACGATTAATTCATCCACCGGTGCCATTACTCCAAGCAGCAGTACTCCGGGAACTTATACGGTAACCTATACCATTCCGGGAGTTGGCGATTGCGATGATCCCGTAACAACAACAGTAACAATTACTCAAGCCCCGTCTGCCATTATCAGCTATGCTTCGCCGTTCTGCACATCGTATGCCGTACAATCCGTCAATTTTACAGGAACAACAGGAGGAATTTACAGTGTTTCCCCTGCCGGATTGACTATTGACGCCACTACCGGTGCCATCACGCCAAGCAGTAGTAACCCGAACAACTATGTGGTAACCTACACCATTGCGGCAGCCGGCGGATGCGCTGAAGTGACCACCACCGCCAATGTCACCATTACGCAGGGACCTTCGGCTAATATCACTTATGACGACGCGCCGTTCTGTACATCGCTCACTGCTCCTCAATCTGTTGAATTAACTGGAGGAGGCGCCTATACCGGCGGAACATACTCAGCTACACCTGCCGGTTTAACTATTAACTCCTCCAATGGCGACATCACACCAAGCAGCAGTACACCGGGAACTTATACGGTAACCTACACTATACCTCCTTCGGGCGGATGTGCCGCCGGGTCGGCAACAACATCGGTAGTCATTAACCAGGAACCATCTGTAGACAAACCAACCGACCAGGTTGTCTGTAACGCCACCAGCACAACCACAGTAACCTTTACCGGCAATATCGCAAGCGGAGTAATCTATAACTGGACAAACGACACGCCATCCATAGGATTGGCTGCTGTCGGCAACGGCAATATCACAGCATTTACGGCGACCAACACGACAAATGCTCCGGTAACAGCTACAATAACCGTCACCCCAACAGCTGCCGGATGTACAGGCGCTTCGAAAACGTTTACGATAACAGTTAATCCGAAACCGGTCATTACATTGACCTCGTTGGCAACCACTACCAACCAGGAAATATGTGAAGAGAACAGCATTACCAATATTACCTACACACTGAGCGAAGGAGCGTCAAACGCAATTGTAACCGGATTACCGTCCGGAGTCTCATTCGATGTTACCGGCAGTACACTCACCATCTCCGGGACCCCGACCCAAACCGGTACTTTTGTTTATATAGCCAAAACCATCGGGCAAATTGCACCATGCGCGGAAGCTACCGCTACCGGTACAATTGTCATCAATCCAAATCCGACAGTCAACCCGATAGGTAACAAGACTTTCTGTGCGGAAGATACCGGCATAAAAATCAATTTTACTCCATTGGCTACCGGTGTAATATTTGAATGGTTCAACAACAACCCCGCCATTGGTTTGAGCGCTTCCGGTACCGGAGATATAACCTCATTCACGGCAACAAATGCAACCAATATGCCGATAACCGGAACAATCACCGTAACTCCCAAAGCCGTATGTACAGGCGCTTCGGAAACGTTTACAATAACGGTAAATCCGAAACCAACTGTCAACATCATCAATAATTCTGATGTATTGACTTGTAATACGCCAAGTATTGATCTGAGAGCCACCGGCGGCGACAGTTACGAATGGAGTGGCAACCAAAGTTCCAATACAGATATTATCACCGTGACAGAAGCCGGAACTTATACCGTAACCGTAACGTCTACTAACGGTTGCATCAATACAAAAAGTATCACGATTACGGCAAACGCAAGTATCCCGGACATCATTATCACCACCAGCCCTGCAACTACAAAGTTAACATGCGAAACGACAAGCATCACACTGACAGCGACAGGCGGCGAGACTTACGTTTGGAGTAATGCCTCCACAGCCTCCTCCATTACAGTGAATGAAGCAGGCGACTATTCCGTAACAGGTACGACGACATCTAACAACTGTTCCGCTACTAAAAGCATCGCAATTACAGCAACTCAATCATTACCGACCATCATCGTCAACCACCCTGCGATATGCAAAGGCGACAATGCGACCATAACGGCAAGCGGCGCCGACGACTATACATGGACTCCGGCGCCGGGCTTGAACGCCGCTGACGGAACAAGCATAACCGTTCATCCGGAAACCACAACAACCTATACCGTAGAAGGCACGGTAAAGGAAACCGGTTGTAAAAACACGGCAACAGCTACCGTTCATGTAGAAACGCCGCCTGTCCTGACGCTTGTCTCTACTCCTGAAAGCGTTGAGCTGGGCGAAAATGTTACGATAACCGTCTCTGCCGACAGACCCGGTCACGGCGCTTACGATTGGTTTATCAACAATGAGTTCTACAAAAAAACCGACGAAAACAATATTACGCTTGAACCGTCAGCAGGCAGACAGCATTTCCGCGTGGATACCCGAACAACGAATTTGAACTGCTTTGCCTCGTCGGGTTTATATGTAGATGTTAACGAGATGATACCGAACATCATTAACCCTTACAATCCTGACAGTAAAAATTGCTGCCTTATGGTGTCTGACGAAGGACGTCAGGGTTATCATGTCGAGATATACAACCGTTATCAGCAGAAAGTATTTGAAGGCTACGACGGCTGGGACGGCACTTATCGCGGCGCACTTGCTGATCCGGGAACCTATTTCTACCGGATCTTCATGAAAGACGGCAGGATATTTAAGGGGACGGTAGAAGTAGCGAAGTTTTAAATGAAGAATTAAAAATTAAAGGATATGGTCAACAAGAAATTATTTTTTTCAGTATGTATGCTTTTGGCTACTTTGAATTCGGTAGCAGGCAGTTTTCCTGTGACGGCATCTGTTCCGGCAGGAGCAAATTTTGTTCGTCTTGAGTGGGATCCTACCGGATTGCCCGGTTATACGCCGGGAAGGTACCGTTATGTCGTTAATCTGTTGGGAGAGGATGGCACCGATTGGCAGACCTGCTCGGCTAACTATGGAAAAACCATACGGGTGCTTAATATTCATCCGAACATTACGACTCAGGTTCACTCTCCCGACAAGTTGAAGGAATGGATGGAAGCTGATGGAGCCGGAATGGGCTTAATTACCGTTGATAAAGTAAGTATGACGAACTTTAACAACAATCCGGATTCTTACCTGAAAAGGGGCGGAGAGTATTATTATGATGTAATCATGTTTGGTTCATGGGATAATAATGGCGCAGACTCGGATGTCCCGAATGCTGCTGCAGTTACTGCCATCACGGCTTTTTGGAATTCAGGTCGCGGAGTGCTTTTCGGGCACGATACACTGATGGGGAGGAAAGCCACCTTTAATTCTTTGGCATATATGGCAAACATAAATGCCGCTCCCGCTTCAGCTAATAATGTAGGGAATACCAGAGTAACGGTAATTAATAATGGTTTTCTGCTAAAATATCCTAACATTATACCTGACGATGCTACCTTGACAATTACGGAATGTCATGTGACTGCACAACAAGCCAAAGGGGTTATTTGGATGAATTTTGCAAAGCCGTATCTGTATGGCAACGACATAATCTATCCTCCTGCTCAAGGCGGCGGCACCAATAATTTTTATTTAACGACCTACAATAACGGCGGGATGATCCAGACCGGACATACAAATGGACAAGCTACGGTGGACGAAAAGAAAATTATAGCCAACACATTGATGTATCTGGCGCAATTTACGGACACTACCGCGGTGGATGTTTATTGTGCCATGGATCTTGTTCCTCCCGAAATGGAAGTTGAACTGAATTGCGATAAAATTACGCTTACGGGACGAGATATTGGGAATACCAGTAAGTTTTATGTAACTGCAGTCGATAATTCAACAACAAACAAATATTATTCGGATACAATTTCAGCAACGCTCAAAACCGGTTTGAAAGGATACTATATTGTTCAGGACAACAATAATACGGCGACAAACCTTCCCGGTATAGCCGGTCATGTTTTTGTAGCGGCTAAAGACAACGAAACAGTCACATATATAGCTACCAACACCACAGCAACCCGTATTCACATACAGGCGGCAGATAGCGCCGGAAACCTGAGTCCGGTTTATAACAGCATTTTTAGAGTTACCGCAAAGGATGAGACTCCAGTGGTAAACAATATGCAGATTGCCTGTGTCGACGATCCGATTGCGCCGCGATCGGATGAAAACATCTGTTACCGTTTCACTTACGCGAATGGCTCATACATGGACGACCTCACGGTGGCAAGCGCATTTGTTCCCTATAAGACCAACGATAGCGAAACGCCCATTGGCGACACCATAAAGATAGCAGCAGGAGCCAACGGTTCGAGCGGTTTTTGTTTCGCGGGCGATTTGGTCGAGGTAGAAGAAGTTACAGGTGGAGACCCCCTATATAATATCTATTTGAAAGATGTAACCAAACTATTGTTGCCGGGAACTTTGTTGGGAAATACTAACCTCACCGGTACAGGTTATAATCCTAATATACGGATGCTTCTTGAGGTAACGCAAGAGGTAAAACTCCAATCGGTCAGTATTTTTGTTGACGGCTCAGGAGGAGGTCCCGCCGGTACGAGAAAAACAATGACGGTTATACCTGTTATTTACCCGACAAGCGGGGCTGATGTTGCTGGAACCGGAATTAATTTAACAACGGCGAGATCGCATGACTATTTCAATGGAGCTAAAACAGAGTTAGTTATTGACTTGAATAATTATACGTTGGCTCCGGGCAGATATTATTTAGGATTTACCATAGGAGGTACGGCGCCGAGTACAATATTCAGCAGTACAAGCCCGGTAGGAACAGGAGCTAATAATTACCTGTTCACCAATCCGTTTAAGGACAATATAGATACAAACGGACTGGCATTGTTTGGAGTTGGATCAATGAATTCAACCACTGCTTCTAATATGTACATCATTGCCAATTTAAAGTTCACGACCATTGTTAATGCTTTGAACATTTGCGATCGTGTCAAACTCACTGCTAAATATTCATGCCCAACGTGTAAAGCCCCTGACTGGGATTTAGTTGCCGGGAAACAGGTAAGTATCACAGTCCCTTCGGAAGCAAAGATGGAATTGGATACCGTGATCCTGTGTAATGGTGATGATGTCACACTATCCCTCAAACAATTAATGTTTGAAAACGCCAATGCAACCAACCAGTTTGATATATTCTGGTATGAAAACGGCACGCAGGTAAAAAGTACTACACCTGTTCCTAACGGTATGGATAGTTATATTGTAAACGCATGGACGTTGACCAATCCGGCAGTAGCCGAAGTAAAAAAATACCGTGTAAAAGTACAAGACCATGCTATGCAAAGCGATGAAGATTGCTGGGTGTGGGACAGTATTTATGTGAAAGTTAATCCGACACCGGAATTGAGTTCAACCCTGACGCCTTCCGCCATTTGTTCGGAAACAGAATTTGATTACACGGCAACAAGTGCGACAACGGGAACTACATTCAGTTGGACGCGAGCAGCAATAACAGGCATTACGCCAACTACCGGAAGCGGAGGGATATTCATAAACGAAACCCTGATCAACAGCACAACATCTTCAATAACCGTAACATACGAGTTTACCTTGTCGACAGGGGGTTGTGAGAATAAGCAAAATGTAACGGTAACGGTCAATCCAACCAATACGGCAAGCGCACAATCACCGCTTCCTGCTACGGTCTGCATCAATACCGCCCTTACGCCTTCAATAACCCATACCACTACCGGTGCAACAGGAATAGGTACGGCAAGCGGATTGCCGACAGGAGTTACAGCCTCTTTTGCTGGCAATACCATTACCATTAGCGGTACGCCGACTGACGACGGCACATTTAATTATACCATTCCGTTAACAGGCGGGTGTGGTACGGTAAGCGCAACAGGTACGATAACAGTGACGGTTGCCAATACGGTAAGTGCGCCTTCGCCTGCATCTTCAACGGTTTGTATCAATACCGCTCTTTCGCCTTCAATAACCCATACCACCACCGGAGCAACGGGTATCGGTACAACAACCGGACTGCCGGCAGGCGTTACAGCCTCTTTTGCCGGCAATGCCATTACCATTAGCGGTACGCCAATTGACGATGGCACATTTAATTATACCATTCCGTTAACAGGCGGGTGCGGTACGGTAAGCGCAACAGGTACGATAACGGTGACGGCTGCCAATACGGTAAATGCACCTTCGCCAGCATCTTCGACTGTTTGTATCAATAACGCCCTTACGCCTTCAATAACCCATACCACTACCGGTGCAACAGGAATAGGTACGGCAACAGGATTACCGACAGGCGTTACTGCCTCTTTTGCTGGCAATACCATTACCATTAGCGGTACGCCGACTGACGATGGCACATTTAATTATACCATTCCGTTAACAGGCGGATGCGGTACGGTAAGCGCAACAGGAACAATAACAGTGACGGCTGCCAATACGGTAAGTGCGCCTTCACCCGCATCTTCGACTGTCTGTATCAATACTGCCCTTACGCCTATAACCCATACCACTACCGGTGCAACAGGAATAGGTACGGCAACAGGATTACCGGCAGGAGTTACTGCCTCTTTTGCCGGCAATGCCATTACCATTAGCGGTACGCCGACTGACGATGGCACATTTAATTATACCATTCCGTTAACCGGCGGTTGCGGTACGATAGAGGCTACCGGTACAATAACGGTAATAACTGTCAATACGGCAAGCCCGCCTTCGCCTGCCTCTTCAACGGTCTGTATCAATACCGCTCTTGCGCCTTCAATAACCCATACCACTACCGGAGCAACAGGAATAGGTACGGCAACAGGATTACCGGCAGGAGTTACTGCCTCTTTTGCCGGCAATGCCATTACCATTAGCGGTACGCCGACTGACGATGGCACATTTAACTATACCATTCCGTTAACAGGCGGGTGCGGTACGGTAAGCGCAACAGGTACGATAACAGTGACGGCTGCCAATACGGTAAGTGCGCCTTCGCCTGCCTCTTCGACAGTCTGTATCAATACCGCTCTTGCGCCTTCAATAACCCATACCACTACCGGTGCAACAGGAATAGGTACGGCAACCGGACTGCCGACAGGCGTTACAGCCTCTTTTGCCGGCAATACCATTACCATTAGCGGTACGCCGACTGACGATGGCACATTCAATTATACCATTCCGTTAACTGGCGGGTGCGGTACAGTAAGCGCCACCGGTACAATAACGGTGACGGCTGCCAATACGGTAAGTGCGCCTTCGCCCGCATCTTCGACTGTTTGTATCAATACCGCCCTTACGCCTTCAATAACCCATACCACTACCGGTGCAACAGGAATAGGTACGGCAACAGGATTACCGGTAGGCGTTACTGCCTCTTTTGCCGGCAATGCCATTACCATTAGCGGTACGCCGACTGACGATGGCACATTTAATTATACCATTCCGTTAACAGGCGGGTGCGGCAATGTGAACGCTACCGGTACGATAACGGTAATAACCGTCAATACGGCAAGCTCGGTTTTGCCAACGACAGTGTGTATCAATACCGCTCTTACGCCAATAACCCATACCACTGCCGGTGCCACCGGAATCGGTACACCAATAGACTTGCCGGTAGGCGTTACTGCCTCATGGTCAGGAAATACCATTACCATTAGCGGTACACCAACTGTCGATGGTACTTTCAACTATACCATTCCATTAACCGGCGGGTGCGGTACAGTCGATGCTACCGGTACGATAACGGTAACAACGGACATGACAGTTGGAACTGCATCGTCCTCACCGATCTGTATCAATACTCCTCTTACGCCAATAACCCATGCCACCACCGGTGCAACAGGTATCGGTACGCCAACGGGATTACCAACCGGAGTGACAGCCGCTTATGCAGGAAACGCCATTACCATTAGCGGTACGCCAACAGTTGACGGCACATTTAATTATACCATCCCATTAACCGGCGGGTGCGGCAATGTAAACGCCATCGGTACGATAACAGTTACGAAGGACATGACAGCAGGAGCTGCATCGTCTTCACCGGTATGTATCAATACCGCTCTTACGCCAATAACCCATACCACCACCGGTGCAACAGACATCGGTACGCCAACCGGGTTACCGGACGGAGTGACAGCTGCATGGTCAGGCAATACCATTACCATTAGCGGTACGCCGACAGAAGATGGTACTTTTAACTATACCATTCCATTAACCGGCGGATGCGGTACGGTAAATGCTACCGGCACGATAACGGTAACAAAGGATATGACGGTCAACGCAGCCTTGTCTTCGCCAACATTGTGTATCAATACCGCACTTACGCCGCCAATAACCCACACCACCACCGGTGCAACCGGAATCGGTGCGCCAACGGGATTACCAACCGGAGTGACAGCCGCATGGGCAGGCAATATCATTACCATTAGCGGTACGCCGGCAGTCTATGGCACATTTAATTATACTATTCCGTTAACCGGCGGTTGCGGTACGGTAAATGCTACCGGTACGATAACGGTTACGAAGGACATGACAGTAGGAACTGCATCGTCCTTACCGACGTGTATCAATACCCCTCTTACGCCAATAACCCATACCACCACCGATGCAACCGGTATCGGTACGGCAACGGGGTTACCGGCAGGTGTTTCTGCCTCTTATGCAGGAAATACCATTACCATTAGCGGTACGCCAACTGCCTCAGGGACTTTCAACTATTCCATTCCATTGACAGGCGGTTGTGGCAATGTAAACGCTACCGGTACGATAACGGTGACTCCTAACATGACAGCAGGAGCTGCATCGTCCATGCCGACGGTGTGTATCAATACCGCTCTTACTACAATAACTCATGCCACCACCGGCGCAACCGGAATCGGTGTGGCAACAGGATTACCGGCAGGTGTTACAGCCACTCATGCAGGTAATACCATTACCATTAGCGGTACGCCAACTGTTTCAGGTATTTTCACATATACCATTCCGTTAACCGGCAGCTGTGGAACGATAAATGCTACGGGTACAATAAGGGTAACAACTGCCAATACAGCAGGTATAGCTTCGTCCACACCGACATTGTGTATCAATACCGCTCTTACGCCTGTCACCCATACCACCACCGGCGCGACCGGAATCGGTACGGCAACCGGATTACCGACAGGTGTTACAGCCTCTTTTGCAGGCAATACCATTACTATTAGCGGTACACCAACAGCTTCCGGTACCTTCAACTACTCCATTCCATTAACCGGCGGGTGCGGCAGTGTAAATGCCACAGGTACAATTGTCGTAAACCAATTGCCGACCTTGACACAGACACCGGCGATACAGGTTATCTGCGAAGAAGAAACAGTCCTGTTAGCTGTCAATCCGACATCTCCGAGCACGAATGCGACATGGTATGATGAACAAAAGGCGATGGTCGGAACGGGTATGGGAATACTCGTCACGCCGCCATACAAAAAGAACGGTAACAGCTATCAATCCACCTATCATTATGAGGTGACTCTTATAGATGGATATGGATGTGAGGCATCTTTCACCGTTCCGGTTAAAATTGACGAAATGCTGCGCGGAAGAATAACCCCAAACACATCAATATGCGAAGGAATGAGCATCACGATAGACGCCAGCTCATACTATGCCGATACTCATAGCTGGACATCACCGGCATTTGAAGAAGGTGTAATAAAAACGGAATCCAAGATTATCGAATCTCCGGCAGAGACCGCTACTTATACGGTGAAAATGAGCAGAGGAACATGTACGGAAACGGATTACACTACCATAGAAGTAAACAGCAAGCCGGTTATCTTCTCAATAGACTCCATAGGAGTACGCGACAGAGCCATAAGATACGAACCGGGAACAGGAACACCGCCATTCAAATTCGGTGTCGATAACCAACCGGCAGACGATGATTCGGAGAAATACAACCTGTTCTTCGGCTGGCATTCTTTCTATATCATAGATAACGCCGATTGTCACTCTGAAGTTGTCAATTGGTTGGTGGAACCTCCGAAATTGGTTATACCGCCTTATTTCTCGCCAAACGGAGACGGAATTAACGATACATGGGAGATAGAGGGCATGAGAACGATTTACCCTGACGCTGTAGTCACAATCTATGACCGTTTCGGCAAGCAATTAGTACAATACAAAGGCTCCGCCGACACCGGCTGGGACGGCATGTACAATGGTAAACAGATGCCAACTACCGACTATTGGTACGTTATTGATATAAATGAGATTGACAAACAGTATGTCGGACATTTTACGCTGTTGAGGCGATAAAATTTTCAACATAAAGGAAAATTAACACAAAGGCATAGAGTTATCTCTGTGCTTTTGTGTTTATAAAAAAGGGTTGAAACACAACACTACTATGGAACTATACTACTCTCTTTCTATTTTAATTATCATCGCTACTATTTTTGCCTATATCAACTACCGGTTCTTAAAATTACCTTCCAAGATAGGAATTATGGTCATGGCAATTATATCTTCGATTTGCCTGATTGTGATAGGACGTTTTGATCCGGTTCCGTTACGGAATGCGTATCAATTGATCGATCATATTGATTTCACCAAGCTGTTGATGGGAGGCATGCTCTATTTCCTTCTGTTTGCAGGAGCCGTACAAATTAACCTGAATGATTTGAAAGAAGAAAAATTTTCAATCATGGCATTCTCTACTCTCAGCGTAATTATATCCACTTTTGCCGTCGGGTTTCTTCTCTACTATATGCTGCTCTATTTATTACCGTTAGTGGGGATTGACATACACATTTCGCTGATATACTGTCTTTTATTCGGAACAATCATATCGCCCACAGACCCGATTGCCGTATTGGCTATACTTAAAAATACGAAAGTCTCCAAACCGCTGGAAACCAGAATTACCGGAGAAGCTCTATTCAACGACGGAATGGCGATCATTTTATTTACACTCATATACAGCATTGCACAAGGAGAGGAACAATTGAGCGATATTTCCATATTGTCTATTTCGTGGTTATTGGTAAAAGAAGTGCTGGGAGCGCTCATCATCGGAACCATACTGGGTTATATCGGATTCTATGCCATAAAGAAAGTGGACGATTATAAATTCACGGTATTAGTCACTCTTTCTGTCGTAATGGGCGCCTACATGGTCTCGCAGGCAATGGGCATATCGGGTCCCCTGACAATGGTTTCGGCAGGAATAATTATCGGGAACGAAAGCCGGAAATATTCAAGAAAAAGACGCACTGAGATTAATTTTGTCAAAACATTTTGGGAGTTTATTGATGAAATCTTGAACACGATTCTCTTTTTACTGATCGGGCTTGAACTGTTGCTGATTCCCGGTCTGAATCAATACTGGGCAGGCGGCTTGACTGCTATCGCAATCGTATTATTTGCACGCTACATTTCCATAAAAATACCGACCTTGGTACTCAAAGAAGATTATTCCGGAAAAGCGATTGTCATTTTAGTGTGGGGAGGATTGCGGGGAGGAGTATCTATTGCATTGGCTTTGTCGATAGGCGATGTGGGTCATCGAAGCGTTATTGTAGCGATAACTTATTTTGTAGTTGTATTTTCTATTATTGTGCAAGGGTTGAGTTTGAAAAAATTATTGGGGGATTAAAAAGCCCTGAAAGGGGCAAAATATTGGTAGAAGGGAATATCCCCACAACCAAAGCCCCGTTAGGGGCGGAATATAAAATATTTCGTTCCTAACGGAACTTAGAACAGAGGGAAAACGTATTTTCTACCAATATTACGCCTCTAACGAGGCTAAAAGGCAAGAAAATTCAACGCTTGATTCACATAAATAACTCAAATAACTTCTCAATGTTTGTAATATAAAAAAAGCATGATACCTTTGCAGCGATGAAATGTCACTTTATTACACACGGGGTCTCGGACACTTTGTGGTTGATTTTTACTGGTTGGGCGTCCGATGAAAAGCTTTTTCCGGTGTTTTCGGATATGGAGCAGGATGTCTGCATCTGTTTTGATTACCGGACATTGGAATGGGATATTGAGCTATTTCGCCCGTACAGGGAAATCAGGGTGATTGCGTGGTCGCTGGGTGTGTTTGTTGCAAACAGGATATTGCTCGATTCCGATTTGCCTGTCGTACAGGCTATTGCGATAAACGGAACCATTTATCCGTGCGACGATGAAAAGGGGATTCCCGTAGCAGTTTACGACGGAACGGAAAAAAATTTAACAGAAGAGAACTTATTGAAATTTTACCGGCGGATGTGCGCCGGCGCGACAGCGTATGAAAATCTTTTAAAAATCAATCTCTCCTTTCCCATACCCGAATTGCAGGATGCCTTGCGAAATATTCGCATGGTGCAGGAAAAAGAGCCTTCGCTCTCCGGAAAAACGATTTTCACGGAAGTCGTTATAGCTCTTTCCGACCGGATCTTTCCAACCAAGAACCAACAAAAAGCGTGGGAAAACTTTCCAAATGTCAGATCGGAGAAAATAGCGCATTATGACGAGGAAATGTGGAAGAAATACAGCATGTTATGTCGACAACAAAAGAATTGATAACCGACCGTTTTTCAAAAGCGCAAACAACTTATGATGCCAATGCATTGGCGCAAAAGGAGATTGCCGTCCGGCTGAACGAGCTTACGTCTGAGGCGATTCCTCAAAATTATTCTCCAAGTTCGATGTTTGAGATCGGATGCGGAACCGGCTTGCTAACGCGCATTTTATTATCCCGTTACTCTTTTGATACTGTGCATCTTAACGATATTTCAGACGTTTTTACTCCTTTTTTTTCCGACTTGGAGGAGCAATATGATTATGATTTTTATGTAAAAGACGCCGAAGAGGTTATCTTGAGCCGGAAATACGACTTAATCGTCTCTTCTTCTGTGTTTCAATGGTTCGATCATATTCCCTCCTTTTTAGAAAAAATCCGGCAACATCTCTCTCCCGAAGGGATATTTGCATTCAGCACATTCGGACCTCAGAATGTGAAGGAGATAAAAGAGCTGACCGGAACCGGACTTGCCTATTTTTCCAAAGAGGAGTGGACGGAGTTGCTTTCCAATCATTTTCAAATAGTGCAGACGGAGGAAAGTCGCATACAGTTGCAACTCTCTTCTCCAAGGGAAGTCTTGAATCATTTAAAGCAAACAGGAGTAAATGCCTTCAAGCATCAGAAAACGATATGGACGCCCGCCAAAATGAGGCAATTCGAGAAGCAATATCGAAATCTTTTTTCAATCGGAGAACAAGTGGGGTTGACCTATCATCCCCTTTATTTTATAGCGAAATTGAAAAAATAATGTTCAATTTAGTGCGCCAATGGTCGATGTAGAGACGTAGCGCGCTACGTCTCTACAGGGGAAGGAAGGTGACAACAAGAAAAAAATTAATAATGGTACTATTTATTTCAGGAATCGACACCAATGTCGGCAAAAGCATCGCCACCGCATATCTCTATAAAAAAATGCTTGCGGAAGGCGTTCGCGTGATTACGCAAAAATTAACGCAAACCGGTTGTACCGATATGTCCGAAGATATTGAAACTCACCGGAGAATTGCTAACGTTGCTTTCACCGAAGAAGACAAAGCCGGTTGGACTTGCCCCTATATTTTTACTCACCCGTGTTCTCCACACCTCGCAGCGGAGATTGACGGAGAAGTGATTGACCTTTCGCACTTAACAGCTTGTACCAGACAACTCGAAGCGCGTTATGATGTCGTTTTGCTCGAGGGAGCAGGTGGGTTAATGGTTCCGCTTTCCAGAGAAATACTTACAATAGACTATGTTGCAGCGCAAAAATATCCGGTTGTTTTAGTCACTTCTGGGAAATTAGGTAGTCTGAATCACACCCTGCTCAGTCTGGAAGCACTGAGAAACAGGAATATGGAGTTACATTCCATTATTTACAATCAATATCCCTCTTCGGATGAGTTGATTGAAACGGATTCTTTGCGTTTTATCAGGGAATATGGTAAGAAATATTTTCCGGATGCAACGATTGAGTTATTGCCTGCCCTACCCTAACGAGGGATTTATTGTTTGAAAATTGATTGACAATGTAAAGTAATATCCATACATTTGCAAAAACAAACTGTATTCTAATGAAAAAGGCAGTGATTTTATTTTCGTTTTCGTTACATTTGACGCTTATTTCAGCACAAATATTTGATGATAATCCAATAATTCCGATTGGTGGAGATTTTGAAACGCCATTTTTTGAACCTATGTTTACTTTGCCTGAATTTAAACCCGATCTGAATTTTTACGGAAACTTCAAGCCTGAGTTAGAAAAATTCCAATTAATTGATTTCAACGATAATATTTTCAATCATGTTAGTAGCATTAATCCTATAAACAATCGTAGTTGGCTTACTTTTTCGAGCGATTATTTTGTTTATCCAACTTTGGGTTACACAAACATGGTTTCAGGCGAATACAACTTTAAAATGAATAATTACATAACGCTTTCTGCCGGAATCTATGCAGGTAAATATTTTACAGATTGTTATTTAACAAATGATGCGGGTATCAATGGGAATATTCGATTTGCACTTTCAGACCGTTTAGCTTTACATGTTTCCGGTAGATATTCATTTAATAACATGCAATCGGTTTTCGGTTCTTCGATGTTTCCGCAAACAGAATTGGGAGGGGCATTCGAATATAAAATCAATGATACGTGGGGAATTGCATTCGGAACACGTTATGAATATGATGTTATTCGGCAAAAATGGGTGCTTATACCTTTTATTTCGCCTGTGTTTTATAAAAATTTGCTTGCTGTTTTGGGGTTGAAAAAATCGAAGAGAAAACCAATTCTTAAAGATTCTGATTTATATTAGGGCAAAGCTTAGAATCCACGCCATTAGTAGAGTGAAGAATCTCCCGCAAATTGCAACGTTATTGGAGGAATCCAACCTTAACTAAACGATATTGGGTTATATATTAGCATGTTTTTTCAAAATATCGCCCTAAAAAAACAATAAATCAATTTTTTTCGTACCTTTGCTACCCGAACAATAGAGTTTATATTGAATCTTTCTTAGCAATGCTTTGCTCCGCCTCCGTCCGGCGGGTCTTCTCATCGTCAAAATCGACCTCAAAATCAACTTTTCTTGTTAGTATCAACGTGCAACACAATATCGTGACACACATTTGACAATTATGCAATCATTTTTTATCGGAAATAAAGAAATTCGCCTGCCAATCGTTCAAGGAGGCATGGGTGTAGGTGTTTCGCTTTCAGGGTTAGCTTCTGCTGTTGCCAATGAAGGCGGAGTAGGTGTTATATCATGCGCCGGATTAGGGCTATTGTATAGACAAGATCCCGGCGATTACCTAAAAAATTGCATTTGGGGACTTAAAGAGGAACTTCGCAAAACACGGGAAAAGACCAAAGGTGTAATCGGGGTGAATATAATGGTCGCTTTATCGAACTTTGCGGATATGGTTCGCACCGCCATAAAAGAGAAGGCGGATGTCATATTCGCAGGCGCCGGATTGCCATTGGATTTGCCTTCATACCTTACTCCCGGCTGTAAAACGCTTTTAGCGCCTATCGTCTCTTCGGCTCGTGCAGCTAAGGTAATTTGCGACAAATGGCAAGCTAATTACAGCTATCTCCCCGATGCGATTGTCGTAGAAGGTCCCAAAGCGGGAGGTCATTTAGGTTTCAGGAAAGAACAAATTGAAGACGAAAGTCATTCGCTTGAGCATCTGATACCGGAAGTAGTTGCCGTTGCATCTCAGTACAGCGACAAAAAAGCGATTCCGGTCATTGCCGCCGGGGGGATTTCAACAGGTGAAGATATCCTGCGTTTTATCCGGCTTGGAGCAACAGGGGTACAGATGGGCAGTATTTTTGTTCCGACCGATGAATGCGACGCTTCTCCGATTTTTAAACAGGTCTATGTCGACTCTTCACAAAAGGATACGATGATTATTCAAAGTCCTGTTGGAATGCCCGGACGCGCTTTTGACGGAGAATTTATCCGTAGTGTGAACGAAGGCAACGAAAAGCCGAAGGGTTGTCCCTACCGCTGCATCAAGACTTGCGATTACACCCAAAGCCCTTACTGCATTATCAAGGCTCTTTATAACGCAGCCAAAGGAAATATGAACAAGGGGTACGCTTTTGCTGGAGCGAATGCATACCTTGCCGACAAAATCAGGAGTGTTAAAGAAGTGGTTACCAAACTGAAAGATGAGTTTGAAATCGCTCGAAAAAAAGTAATCATAACCAATTTATGACATTTGAAAAACAACTAATTATAAAACAATATTAATGGCAAATTCATTTAATAAAAAAGAGTTAGAAAAAAGGAAAGAACAGAAAAAAAAGGAAAAACAGCAGCGCAAAGAAGAGCGCAAAGCCAGTGGCAGCAGATCATTTGACGATATGATTGCCTACGTGGATGAAAACGGAGTAATAACCAGCACACCGCACGACCCTGACAAAAAAAAGAAGGTGGATTTGGACGATATTGTGGTTTCTACTCCCAAAAGAGAAGAGATGGAAGAAACAGTATTAAACGGTCGTGTGGAGTATTTTAACATAAGCAAGGGCTATGGTTTTATTAAGGACCCTTCCGGTATAGAAAAATATTTCTTTCACGTCAGTAATGCACCGGCAAACATTGCCGAAGGAAATATGGTTACATTTGAGTTAGAACGCGGTGAAAGAGGCATAAATGCCGTAAATATCACTCTTACAAAATAGAACACAATTATTATTTATACTAAAAACAAAAAAAATGAACATTTACGTTTCAAATTTAAGCTACAACACAGATGCTGATGGCTTACAAGAATTATTCGCGGGTTATGGAGAAGTAACATCCGCTAACGTTATCACAGACAGAGAAACAGGACGCTCACGCGGATTCGGTTTTGTCGAAATGCCGAATGATGAAGAAGGTCAGAAAGCTATCGACGAATTGAATGAAACCGACTTCGAAGGAAAGACAATCAATGTGAATGTTGCACGTCCGAAAACAGAAAGAAGAGGCGGCGGCGGGTTTAATCGCGGCGGTGGCGGCGGTTTCAATCGCGGTGGCGGTGGTGGATATAATCGCGGCGGTGGCGGCGGATATAGAAACAGCTATTAATCAAATAACAAACAACGGACAGCCTTTTAATAGCTGTCCGTTTGTTATTGTCTTGAACCAGGATTTTAACAAGATTTTCAAGATTCCCAAGATTACTGAAAACTAAATCTTGGGAATCTTGAAAATCTTGTTAAAATCCTGGTTCAAGACCTTTCCTCCACAATCTTACAAATTTCCAAAATAACCCTCACCGCAGCCTCCATCGAAGGAACAGGAACAAACTCAAACCGCCCGTGAGAATTATGCCCGCCGGTAAAAATATTCGGGCAAGGCAAACCTTCATAAGAGAGTCTGGCTCCGTCCGATCCGCCGCGTATAGGTTTAATTTTAGGCGTTATGCCGCAATTCCGCATTGCCTCGCCGGCAATATCTACGATATATTTTACCGGCTCTATCTTTTCCAGCATGTTGTAATACTGGTCTTTCAGCACAAGTTGAACGGCATTTTCACCGTACTTTTGCTGCATGGAAGAGCAAATCTCCTGCATTTTCCGTTTCCGTTGTTCAAACCGGAGGCGGTCATGGTCGCGGATAATATAGTTTAGAGAACTCTCTTCCACCGTTCCTTCCATTTTCGTCAGGTGGTAGAAACCTTCGCGTCCTTCGGTATGTTCGGGCGTTTCGTTGGGAGGAAGCAAGCCGGCAAATTCACGCGCCAATGTGGCTGCATTGATCATTTTTCCTTTCGCGCTTCCCGGATGTACGCTTCTGCCTGTGAAAATTATTTTGGCGCTGGCTCCGTTGAAGTTTTCATACTCCAACTCCCCTATCTCTCCGCCGTCCACTGTGTAAGCCCAGTCGGCTCCGAATTTTTTTACATCAAAATGGTCGGCTCCGCGTCCGATCTCTTCGTCCGGCGTAAAGCCTATACGGATTGTTCCATGCGGTATTTCGGGGTGTGCGAGTAAATATTCCATAGCAGTGATGATTTCAGCAACTCCCGCTTTATCGTCCGCACCCAACAAGGAGGTTCCGTCGGTTACGATCAATTCCTGTCCAGCATACTGTTTTATTTCGGGGAAAAGCTGTGCCGATAAAATGATTTGCAGGCTTTCGTTCAATACAATATCCGTTCCGTCGTAATAGACGGCTTTCGGCATTGTTTTTCCCGGAGCGTCGGGACTTGTGTCCAAGTGGGCGATAAAACCGATTACGGGTAATTTTTTACTGCTGTTGGAAGGCAAAGTAGCCATGACATAGCCGTTGGCGTCTACTTCTGCATCGGTTAAGCCTATTTGATGCAACTCCTTTACGATCTCTTTTGCGAGAACGTATTGCCCCTCGGAAGAAGGGGTTGCCGGGTTATTTTCATCCGATTGCGTATCGAACGATACATATTTCAGAAATCGCTCTTTCAGTGTAGGGAAATTAATTTTTTCCATTCATATTATCTTTTGTTGAAAATAAATTCTAATCCTTGTGATGTATAACTTCTGAACTCGTGGTCGGAAGAAATAAGCGGTATTTTGTCGGATATTGCTTGAGCAATAATGGCATGGTCGTTCATATCTTTATGTGAATTAGGTATAGCTAACTTAATATACTGTGCAAAATGATATTGATTGAAAAATAGAATTTCAATACCTCCTTTTTCTAATCCTGCCAAAATATCAGCTTCTGATTTAAACTTTTTTGATTTTAATTTTCCTATTCTATACAGCAACAACAATTCTTTTGCCGCTACAGAACTTGTGCACAATATAGAGGAATAGTCGCCTAAAATGTCCGATATCTTTACATTAATATTGTTTTTATCTAACATCAGGATAAAAATAAGCATATTGGTGTCCAAGTAGAAACGCATAGTCTGAATGTTATCTTAGTACTGCCCTCATGTCAACAATCTCAAACCCCGGTTCCCGTTCCGACTCCCAATACAGCGCAAATTTTGACTTTTTTGGTTCTTCCGTATTGCTTTCATTTTTTACGATATTCTTCTTTTTTTCAGTTTTCATTGTTTCTCCTCCTTCTTTTACTACAAGTTTAATTTTTTCAATTATAAATATAAAAAATATACCGAAGCATATTTTTATATTGCAAATATAACTCTTATTTTTGAAATCAAAATATAAGACATTTCAAAAATGAACCATTTGATTCATTCTTTGTTTTTACTAACGAGTTACTTTTTAAAGCGGAATATATGAAAGCAAGCGAGCTGCGCATTGGCAACCAAGTTTATATGAACGGCGTTGTACACAAGGTAACCGGGGCGGATCTATTTTTTATCTCTCAAAATGAAGTGTTTGGAATAGATACGTCTTCGTGCAATCCGATAAAACTGACGGAAGAGATGCTGCTGAAGTCGGGTTTCAAGTTTGAATATGAAAAAGTGCTGGACAGGGTTTATTCCAACGAAAGCTTTGTGTTGTATTGGAATAAACAACAGGGCTACCGGCTTTTCTATCATGATAAATTCTTGAGTATCGGAATTTTTTATTGGCATCAGTTACAGAATTTATATATGGACGTCACCGGAAAATATATTTTTCTCCCGTGAAGTTTATTCATAAATATTTTATGCAAAAACGGGCATGATTCGTTAGACAGAAACATGAATGGGAATCTATCATGCAGGTTCCGTTCGATCATAATAATTTAAACTATTTACGAATGAAAAAGCTACTTACTTTTTTGATTGTTAGTGCATTGACTATGAACGGAGCTGTTGCTCAAGGAACCTGGGCGTTGAGCGGAAGTTTGGGATTTGACTATTCCGGACCGGAGCTAATAGATGGAAAGAAAGACGGAAGGTCTTCTCTTGATTTTCGAGCCGCCCCTTCTCTTTTGTATGGATTTAGCCAAAATTTTTATTTTGGAGGCGAAATTTCTGCGAACATGCGTTATCGCTATGTATATCAGGCAAATGAACGGATTTCGGAGACATATAGAAATATGTTCGGTATTGCTCCCATTGCACGTTGTTATTTTCACACCCACCGGAGGATGGCTTTCTTTAGTGACTCGAAACTAGGCTTCTACTATGGTACGGATAACGCGCGAACAAATTATATGAATGTCACCGCCAGCATAACGCCGGGAATTGAAGTTTTCCTTAGCTCCCGTTATTCCGTATCTGCCGCTTTAAATGAGATGTTCGCCTTTGATTATGAACGCGCAAGTCCGAGAGGCAGCGATACCTCTACGGGCAGATTTGATTTCAGGTTCATATTTAATCATATGGAATTGAATTACGCTCCGTTGACGTTTTCTTTCACCTATCATTTCCCACAACAAAAAGTGGTTGAAATCATCGAAATTGATGAGGTTCGGGTGAGGTAATGCCGTTCGATGAAATAAAAGCGCGAAAGCACGAAATAGCTTCTTTATATCTTATTTCGTGCTTTCGCATTTTCGTGCTTTTTACTCTATCTTTCTGCTTCTATCCAGCAAATAAGCATCCAGCAGCACCATAGCCGCCATAGCTTCGACAATGGGCACAGCCCTTGGAAGCACACAAGGGTCGTGACGTCCCTGTGCGTGGAATGTAACGTTTTCTTTCTTGCTATTGACCGTTTGCTGTTCCTGAAGGATTGTAGGAACCGGTTTGAATGCGACGCGAAAATAAATATCTTCGCCGTTTGATATACCGCCCTGTATGCCTCCCGAATAATTGCTTTTTGTGTGAATCGCCCCCTCTGACGAAACAAAAGGGTCATTTGCTTCCGAGCCTTTCAGGGTTGTTCCTGCAAATCCCATTCCATAATCAAATCCTTTTGCCGCGTTGATAGAGAGCATTGCTTTTGCCAATTCGGCATGTAATTTTCCAAAGACAGGCTCTCCCAATCCTACAGGAGTTCCTTTGATAACGCAGGATATTACTCCGCCGATTGTGTCGCCTTCCGCCTTTACCTGTTTGACCAATTCGATCATCCTTTCAGCCGTTCCAGGATCGGGACAACGGATTGCATTGCTTTCCGTTAAGGACAAATCCAATTCGGAATAATTTTTCTCCAAAACAATGTTTCCTGCCTGCGAAGTATACGCCTGTATGGTAATACCTAATTTTTGAAGGACAAGTTTTGCCATCGCGCCGCCTGCCACTCTGGCAATGGTTTCCCTTGCCGAAGATCTGCCTCCGCCTCGGTAATCCCTGATTCCGTATTTAGCGGTGTAAGTATAATCCGCATGAGAGGGACGAAATACGTCCTTCAGTTTTTGATAATCGGAGGAATGTTGATTTTTATTCCAAATCAAAAATGCAATAGGCGTTCCTGTCGATTTCCCTTCATAGATACCCGAAAGAAATTCTATCCGGTCGCTTTCGTCGCGCGGAGTGGTAATGACGGATTGCCCGGGTCGACGACGATCCAATTCTTTTTGAATAAAATCCTCGTCGATCTCAATACCGGCGGGAAAACCGTCGACAATCCCTCCTACCGCTTTACCGTGCGATTCTCCGAAAGTGGTAACTTTGAAAATTTTTCCGAATGTATTACTCATATTTCTTTTAGTTGCAGCCGCAATCTCCGCAATCGTCCGAAGAGCAGCCTCCTCCGCAATTTGGCTGTGTAGCCGCTGCGAGCTCCTCTTCCGTAGCGTCTCTTACTTCCATCACCTCTCCTTTAAAATGCAATGTTTCTCCCGCCAATGGGTGGTTGAAATCCATTTCCACTTTATCTTCGGTTATTCCGACAACCGTGCCGTTCAGCCGGTTTCCGGCATTGTCTACCATTGGAACTATGTTTCCTTCGAAAACAACTTCCGAATCAAGCTCTCCGTCTACTTCGAATATACTTTTATCTAATTTGAGGATATTTTCATCTTCATACTCGCCGTAAGCGTCTTCCGGCAGAATAACAAAGTCAAACTTATCGCCCACCTTTAATCCCTTGAGATTTTCCTCAAATTTTTCCAGCATCATGCCGATTCCGGAAATAAACTTTAAAGGACGGTCTTTAGGAGCTTTTTCCATTAATTCCGGTTTTTCGTCTTTCTCACCAACATACAGTTCGTAAGAGACTGCTACAATTTTTTTTTCTGAAATAGTCATTTTCTTTCTTTTTTCGTTAATACTTCAAGTTTAAGAAAAAATCTTTTTTACAAAAGATTTGATACAAAGATATAATAATTTTATTTTTGCATGGTATAAAACGAAAAATTATGGATGTAAAAATTGAGCCAACATGGAAAGAGGTATTGCAAGACGAATTTGACAGACCTTATTTCGAACTTTTAACTCGCTTTGTGCGGAAAGAATATGAAACGCAAACAATATATCCTCCTGCAAGGTTGATATTCAATGCTTTCAATTTGTGTCCTTTCGATAAAGCGAAAGTTGTTATTATCGGACAAGACCCTTATCATGGCTACGGTCAAGCACATGGATTGTGCTTCTCGGTCAATGATGGCGTACAGTTTCCCCCTTCTTTGATAAATATTTTTAAGGAAATTGAAGATGATTTATCTATTCCGTTTCCTAAAAGCGGGAATTTGGAACGCTGGGCGAAGCAGGGCGTTTTACTCTTAAACGCAACATTAACCGTTCGTTCCGGTCAGGCGGGATCGCACCAGCAAAAAGGCTGGGAAGAGTTTACGGACTGTGTGATAAAAAGATTGGCAGACCACAGAGAAGGGCTGGTTTTTATGCTGTGGGGATCTTACGCGCAGCGGAAGGGATTGGTTATTGATACGAGCAAACATCTGGTATTACAGGCTGTGCATCCGTCGCCGCTCTCAGCGCACCGTGGTTTTCTGGGATGTAAACATTTCAGTCAGGCAAATGCTTACCTGCAAAAAAGAGGCGAGACTCCTATTCAGTGGTAAAAACCATTTCTGGGAAGAATTTGTTTATTGATCGGATGTAGGGGTCGTCTCAAAAGGGCGTCATTGCGGGCTTGACCCGCAACCCCCCATAATTACCGACGCTATTTTAGGGGGTTGCGGGTCAAGCCCGCAATGACGCCCTTTTGAGACGACCCCTACGGAACCATTTTCAATCTTTTTTACGTATGGAAAATATCGCGAACATTCCCGGCAGAAACGGAAAGAAAAGAGTTGTAATTATTGGAGGCGGCTTTGCAGGTTTACAAATGATAAAACAGTTTGACACCGAGAAATTTCAAATTGTTTTAATAGACAAAAATAATTACCACCAATTTCAACCGCTCTATTATCAGGTAGCCACTTGCGGATTGGAGGCAACTTCAATCGGTTTTTCATTTCGTAAATCCTTCCAAGGGAAAAAAAACGTGCATTTCCGCCTGTGCGAAGCGCTTTCGGTCGACAGCGAGCATAATCATCTGGAAACTACCATTGGCATGATTGATTATGATTATCTAGTTATTGCAACCGGGACTTACACCAATTTTTTCGGGAAAAAGGAGTTGGAAGAGACTACCATGTCTTTAAAAACAATTTCCGAGTCAATCTATATCCGCAACAGGATATTGAAGAGCTTTGAAACGGCAATCAACAGTCATGACCCAGAAGAGCAGGAGAAGTTGCTTAATTTCGTTATTGTAGGAGGAGGCGCTGCGGGAGTAGAGTTAGCCGGAGCCCTTTCAGAGCTGAAGCGATACATCCTGCCGAAGGATTACCACGGTTTTGATTTCTTCCGGATGAAAATCTATTTGATTGACGCAACCGACCGGCTGTTGAACATGCTGTCGGCGCGTTCTTCCGAAAAGGCGGCTCGTTATCTGACAAAAATGGGCGTGGAAATCCTGCTCAACGCCACCGTGAAAGATTATTCCGACGAAAAAGTCGAACTGAGTAATGGTACGACGATTCCTTCTTCCAATGTATTTTGGGTGGCAGGAGTAGTAGGAAACAGTTTGAAGGGGCTCGAGAAAAATGTTTACAGTCACGGAAATCGTATGCTGGTCAACGAATACAATCAGGTAGAAGGATATACGACTATTTTCGCCGTTGGAGATACTTGCTTGATGCAAACGGAAAAATATCCCAACGGACATCCCCAAGTAGCCCAAACAGCTATACAACAAGGGAAAAATCTGGCATCCAATTTAAAGAAAATGGAACAGGGGAAAACAATGTCTCCTTTCCGGTACAAAAACATGGGAACGTTGGCGACTGTAGGAAGGAATAAAGCCATAATGGAAATAGGGACATGGAGGTTTGGAGGTTTTTTTGCCTGGTTTACTTGGCTTTTTGTTCACCTGATGGCAATTGTGGGTGTAAAAAACCGTTTATTTATCCTACTGGATTGGGGTTGGAGTTACTTTACACACGACACTTCGCTGCGGTTATTAATTGATTCGAAGAAAGGGGGTAATAATCAAATTTTGCATATTTGAATAAAAATGAGTAATTTCACGCCAAATTATTAAAATATACTTGAACTGAACACAATAAAACACATAACTAATTTAATCATGAGTAAAATGAAAGCAACTATTTTCTCTCTCTTAAAGGGTAGCGTATTAATGGCAATCTTCTGCCTGAATTCCTGTAATACATCAGGCTCCGGCTCTTCGCCAACGCAAAGCGACATTCAGACACAAAGCAACATTCAATGGCGCGGTGAAAATCGTACCGGAATTTACAATGAAACAGACCTGTTAAAATCATGGTCCCCAGAAGGTCCTCAATTGTTGTGGCATTATGATGAATTAAGTGAAGGACACTCGTCCGTAGCTATTGATGCTGATAAAATTTACGTTACCGGTCTTACCGAAGAAACCGGCTACCTCTATGTGCTGGATATGAACGGCAAGTTATTGAATAAAAAAGAATACGGTAAAGAATGGTCTGAAAGCTATAACGGACCGCGTGGAACCGTTACCGTCAATGATGGCAAATTGTATTTAGCAACCGGAACCGGAAACTTGATTTGTTTTGACCAAAATACATTGGATATTCTTTGGGAGAAAAATATTCAAGCCGATTTTGAAGCCAAGAATATCGTATGGGGTATCAATGAATCGCCGCTTATCGTAAACGAAAAAATAATATTTACTCCCGGTGGCAAAGAACACAACGTAGTCGCGCTAAATAAAAATGACGGTTCGCTTATCTGGTCGTCTCCGGGCGAAGGCAACCTTTCCGCCTATTGTTCGCCGCTTTATGTCGGAGAACAGGAAATTCCGCAGGTAGTAACCATGACAGCCGACCACATTTTAGGAATTGATATTTCGACCGGAAAAAAACTTTGGTCATTTGAAAATAAAAACAAATACTCTGTTCACGCCAACACGCCTGTTTATAGCGACAATATGCTGCTTTGCACCAGCGGTTACGGCAAAGGCTCGGTGATGCTTCGTCTGACAAACGGAGGGCGCTCGGTTGAAAAAGTTTGGGAATCGGCGGAGTTGGATTCAAGAATGGGCGCTATGGTTAAAATCGGCAATTACGCCTACGGTTCGGGAGACGCCAACCGGTTTTGGTTTTGCGCGGATTGGCAAACCGGAGAGATTAAATATAAAGACGGCTCCATCGGTATCGGAGTGACAATCGCTGCCGACGATATGCTGTATCACTATTCCGATAAAGGTGAAATGGCATTGATAAAGGTGACGCCGGAAAAATTTGAATTGGTGAGTAAGTTTCCTATCACGTTAGGGACAGACCAGCATTGGGCGCATCCGGTGATTTATAATGGAGTATTGTATGTGCGGCATGGGGATACGTTGATGGCGTATAAGGTTAAGTAAATTTCACAATGGAAATACAAAGACGAGAAACAGAAATTGCAAAGCCGTATCAGGAATTGCTTGAACGCATTTCCCGAAGATATGTTGAGGGGCAAGCGCAAGCTGTGCGTTCCGTCAATGAGGTAATAATTACGACTAATTGGGAGATAGGAAAATACATTGTCGAATATGAACAAGAGGGTAATCCTAAAGCCAAATACGGCGCGAAATTATTGGAAACTCTTTCTCGCGATTTAACCTTATTGCATGGGCGGGGATTTAGCCGTTCTAATCTCACTTACATGCGATTGTTTTATCTTCGTTTTCCAATTTGTGAGAAGCTTTCTCACAAATTGAGTTGGTCGCATTACTTCGAGTTAGTAAAAATTGATGATGAATTAGAGCGCTCATTTTATTATCAGCAAAATATATTAGAAAACTGGAGTGTTCCCGAACTGAAAAGGCAAAAAGATGCCGGTTTATTCTTGCGTCTTGCTCTGTCAAAAAATAAGGGCGAAATTCTGAAACTATCCCGTCAAGGGCAACAAATAGAAACTTCCAAAGATATTATTAAGGATGTCTATGTTTTTGAATTTTTAAAAATTCCCGAACCACACAATTATTCCGAAACCGATTTGGAAACTCGGTTACTCGACAATTTGCAAACTTTCCTGTTGGAATTAGGCAAAGGTTTTGCTTTTATCGGACGGCAATATCGAATGATGATAGACAATATACCTTATCGGGTTGATTTGGTGTTTTATCACCGTATTCTCCGTTGTTTTGTTCTTATTGATTTGAAAATCAACGATGTAAAGCACAAAGACATTGGGCAAATGAACATGTATATGGGTTATTTTGCCAAAGAAGAAAATTATGAGGGTGATAATCCTCCGATTGGCATTATCTTGTCGAAAGAGAAAAACGAATTGTTGGTCGAATATGCCACTTACGGCATGAGCAGTCAGTTGTTTATTTCAAAATACCAATTGTATTTGCCAAACAAAGAGGAGTTAAGGAGAATCATTAGCGATCAATTGGAAATAAATGCCGAATGAACGGTGTATAAGGTTAAGTAAAGAAAACAAAGTATACCCAAAATACGCAACAAGTTGAATAAGATAATTATTTGAATAAAAATTACTTATGAAAAGTTATCGGGTGAAAAGTTGTGCATATTTATGAGTTAGGCGTCAGCAGCGGACAGCGCAACAAAAAAAACAGAATGCTGCGTACAACTCGAAAAATCAGTTTAAGTTGTGAACTTTAATCAAATACAATAATAATTTTAAAAGTTGCCCGACACGAAATAGGGATTTTTAGTATGAATTGGCAAGAAGAATTTAACCAAGCAATTACAAAATGTAAAAAAATTTCAGATGAGATTATTTTGCTTACAAAAGAAGATTTCGAAAAAGAAAAAGAACAAAATGAACATCATAATGCTCTTATAAAAAATGCTCCTTCACCAAAGTGGTGGATAATAGGATTTGTGATAATAGGATTTGTTTTTTGCTATATAATTGCAATTTTAGGTTATTGGGAAGGTAGTAATATAGAGCTTCTAGTCTATGGTGCTACAGCAGGTGCATTTATTGGATTAATAATTTATTTGTTGGTAATTTTTCCATTAAATGCAAAATCAAATCCAGAATGCAGATATCACAGAAAAATGGAAGAAGGTTTAGTACTAGAGCGAGAACGAATTAAAAAAACACGCTACAAATTGATTACTCAGGAATGGGAATCTGCAAAAACATCAGCCCATAAATTGCAAAAATCCGCTACATATCAACAACTTAAAGAAAACAATATAGGCGATAAATATAATCGTGGAGTTCTTGAGTTGGATAATCTTTTTCAAATTCTTATTGGAAAGAAACAAGATAAAAGCAAAGATACAAATGGTTGGCTTATTGCTGCGGGAATATCAGTTGCTTTATTAGGAGGAGTAGCAGCTGCCACATCGAGTGCTGTTAAATCAGCAGGTAAAGATTTTGGCTCTTAGTAGAAAATAGAAATTGGACGATGAATATAAGAAACAAAATGCCGAACGCCTAACTTGGGTTTAGCGCAAGCGGGGCAGTAGCTCGCCCGAAAGTTTGTGCGAATTTGCAAGTTATGCGCCCGTCCGAGCGGCAGTGGAAGCCCCGCCTGCGCCAATGCGATTTGCTTACAGGAAAAATTCCTCCCGACGGCGCTCATTCAACTTGCCAAAGGCGAAATTTCAGAACTTATAGAAGCGAAAGATGATGAAAAAAGTGGTCAGAAGTCTTGGAACTGATAAAAGAAAATCCCAAAATTACAAGAAGTGAACTTTCTGATAAATTAGGAATAAATCCTTCTGCTATTCAGCGACACATACAAAAACTTAAAACAGAGGGTATAATAGAACGTATTGGAGGCGATAAAGGGGGGTATTGGAAAATTAATTAAGAAAAAAAGTTGTGGGATATAAATATACGGCATACAACGAACTGTTTAGCGTGAATCAAAAATATATTTTATGCTAAAAACACAAGTCTCCATGGCTGCATTTGCAGACACCAAACCTCACTACAACATACTCAACGGATTGCGTGGAGTGGCGGCTATCACAGTTGTATGGTTTCACATATTTGAAGCTTATGCGACCTGTCATTTAGACCAAATCATCAATCATGGTTATTTAGCGGTCGATTTTTTCTTTATACTGTCGGGATTTGTTATAGGCTACGCTTATGACAGCCGTTGGGGAATAATGAAAACAAAAGACTTCATCAAACGCAGAATCATACGCCTGCATCCGATGGTTGCAATGGGAGCTGTCATAGGGGCAATTATGTTCTATTTTCAAGGTTGCTCCGTATGGGATGTGTCGACAGTGAGTGTCATGGCTTTGTTGATCGCTACATTTCTTAGCGCGCTGTTAATCCCGGCTCCTCCGGGAATCGAAATTCGAGGGTTGGGAGAAATGTTTCCTTTGAATGGACCCAGTTGGTCCTTATTCTTTGAGTATATCGGTAACATTCTTTATGCCTTGTTCATTCGTAAATTTTCAACCAAAGCGCTGGCATTGTTGGTTTTTGTTGCCGGATGCGGCTTGGCGGCATTTGCCATATTGGGACCGTATGGTGATATATGCGTCGGATTTTCGCTGACTGGGACAGAATTTACTGGAGGATTCTTACGATTGTTATTCTCTTTTTCTGCCGGATTGTTCCTCTCCCGCATTTTCAAGCCGGCGAATAACGTAAAGGGAGCTTTTTGGATATGCAGTCTGTCTATCGTTGTTCTCTTGTCTGTACCACGCATAGGTGGAGCTGAACATTTATGGATGAACGGGGTGTATGATACTGTATGCTGTGTTGTGTTTTTTCCATTTTTTGTCTATCTTGGGGCTTCAGGGAAGAGTACCAATAAGTATACGACTTGGATATGCAGGTTCTTAGGAGACATTTCTTATCCTTTGTATATGGTACATTACCCTTTTATTTATTTGTATTACGCTTGGGTAAAGAATCATAATCTCACATTTTTGGAATCACTGCCTGGCGCAGCAGGAGTTGTTGCAGGAAGCATTATTTTAGCTTATATCTGTTTGAAGTTTTACGACATACCGGTGCGCAAATATTTAATTAACAGATTTTTAAATCCAAAAAACGGTGTAAAGAATTAGAATTTTGAGAACTATTGACAAATAAATACAAATGAACAATTACATGAGAACGACAATTTTTTTAATCTTAACGTGCATCACATTTTCATTGTCTGCACAAACCACCATTGAATGGCGCGGCGAAAACCGTACCGGAATTTATAACGAACAAGGGCTGTTAAAATCATGGGGCGAAAACGGTCCCGAATTGCTTTGGCATTACGACAAATTGGGAGATGGACATTCGTCCGTTGCTATCTCAAAGGGCAAACTGTATATAACAGGAATGACCGACGGTAAAGGTTCCCTTTACGTGTTTGATTTCAACGGTAAATTGCTGAATAAAATCATGTATGGTGATGAATGGACGGTAAATTATAATGGCACAAGAGCAACTCCAATCATAAACGATGGTAAAATTTATATCATCAGCGGTGTCGGGGATTTGATTTGTTTGAATGAAAACAATCTTAATGTTATTTGGAGAAGAAATATTTTCAATGATTTTGACTCAAAAAACATCGCTTGGGGTATTAATGAATCGCCGCTTATTATCGGAGAAAAGATAATTGCTACACCGGGAGGGAAAAAACACAACATCGTTGCACTTGATAAAAATAACGGAGAACTGATATGGAGCAGCCCAGGCAAAGGAGATTTATCCGCCTATTGTTCACCACTTTATATTGGAGACCAGGAAGTTCCTTTAATCGTAACCATTACGGCTGAAAATATTGTCGGGCTGGAAGCTGCCACAGGTAAAATGTTATGGTCGCATGAAAGTAAGAATAAAAATTCCATACATTCAAATACTCCCGTTTATGCCAACAACAGGATTTTGTGTACCAGTGTAGATAAAGGTTGCACCATGCTGCAACTCTCGGATGGCGGACGTAAGTCGGAAGTCGTGTGGGAAATCCCCGTACTGGATAACATGATGGGAGCCATGGTAAAAATCGGCGGTTATATTTATGGTTCGGGTTCCGGGTATAAAGAAAAATTTTGGTATTGTGTTGATTGGGAGACAGGAGAGATAATATACAAAGACCCGAAACTTACGGCAGGAGTAACAATTGCTGCCGACAACCGGCTTTATTGCTATACCGACAAAGGCGAAATGGCGCTTGTTGACGCAACACCCGAAAAATTTGAGATTGTCGGCAAATTTCCGATTACCATGGGAACCGACCAGCATTGGGCGCATCCGGTGATATATCAGGGTGTTTTGTATGTGCGGCATGGAAACACGTTGATGGCATATAAAATCAAATAAGTATGAATTACATGAGAACTACTATTTCTTTCATCTTCATGTGCATCGCATTTCCCCTGTCGGCACAAACCACCATTCAATGGCGCGGCGAAAACCGTACCGGAATTTACAACGAAACAGGACTGTTAAAGTCGTGGGACGAAAACGGTCCCGAACTATTATGGCACTACGACCAGTTGGGCGAAGGTCACTCCTCTGTCGCTATTGACTCCGATAAGATTTACGCTACCGGTATGACCGGAGACATTGGCTACCTCTATGTGTTCGATTTCAACGGTAAACTGTTGAACAAGAAAGAGTATGGTAAAGAGTGGAATAAAAGCTATAACGGCTCGCGCGGAACGGTGACTGCCAATGATGGCAAATTATATATCTACACCGGAAACGGAGATCTGATTTGCTTGAATCAGCAAACGCTGGACATGCTCTGGAAAAAAAATATTATAGCCGATTTTGGAGGTCAGAATATCAGATGGGGCGTCAATGAATCGCCACTCATTGTAAACGAAAAAGTAATACTTTCTGCCGGCGGAAAAGAGCATAACGTAGTGGCGCTGAATAAAAACGACGGTTCGCTTATCTGGTCTTGTCAGGGAGATGGCGACCTCTCTTCCTATTGTTCCCCGCTTTACATTGCCGACCAACAAGTTCCACAGATAGTAACCATGATGGCAAGCCATATTTTGGGAATTGACGTTTCAACCGGAAAAAAACTTTGGTCATACCCGTATGAAAACTTCCGGAAGATACATCCCAACACGCCTGTTTATCACGATAATATGTTGCTGTGCACCAGCGGCTACGGCAAAGGCTCGGTGATGTTGCGCCTGACGAATGGAGGGCGCAATGTAGAGAAAGTTTGGAAATCGGACGACTTGGAAACAAAAACCGGCGGAGTTGTAAAAATAGGCGACTATGCCTATGGTTCGGGCGACAGCCACAAATACTGGTACTGCATGGACTGGAACACCGGCGAGACAAAGTATAAGGACAAGTCATTCGGCGTAGGCGTTACCATTGCCGCTGATGGGATGCTTTATTGCTATTCCGAAAAAGGTAAAATCGCTTTGGTAAAGCCTGATCCGGAAAAGTTTGAAATAGTCAGTAAGTTTCCGATAACGATGGGTACTGACCAGCATTGGGCGCATCCGGTGATTTATCAGGGGGTGTTGTATGTGCGGCATGGGGATACGTTGATGGCGTATAAGATTAAGTAAAAACAAAGGACATCCAAAATACGCGACAAGTTGAATAAGTATAAACAAAGATTTGAATGAAAGTTACTTATAAAATTTTGGACGCCTATCAGACAAAAAGTTGCGTATATTTATAAGTTGACCTACAACTTTAAAAGACAATGCACAATTTTACTGACATACCAAATTTCGAAATAACAAAAGGTACGTGTTTTATTTGTGGCAGACAAGCAACAACTCATGAACACTTGTTCCCAAAATGGTTACAACGCGAATTTAATTTATGGGACCAACGACTCATCATTCCAAATAAGACATCTATTGCTTATAGACAATTGACAGTTCCGTGTTGCAGTAAATGTAATAATGAAGTTTTTTCTGGTCTGGAAAATAAAATTTCTTCAAAGACAGAAACAGACGCTGATATTTGGCGATGGGCAAATAAAGTTCATTTTGCTCTTACTTTAAAAGACAAGTTCTTAGATTGGGACAGGAAAAATCCAGGTTGTAAAATCGGGGATGTAATTAGCCCCTCCGATCCTCTCGAACAATCTCGACATTTTCTTCATTGTGTCTCAGGTGACTTTAAAGTTGACCCTGATCCCTTTGGCTCTGTATTTAAGTTTAACTTCACAGCTAAACAAAAATACAACTTTGTTCACATAATCAATTCAAGTTCAATTTGCATTTCGTTTGGAGACAGAGGCTATGTAGTTTTTATAAGAGATGGACAATTTTTAAGAAATAGTGGCGGAGTAGTTGATGATTTTATGGCAATCAATAGAAAAGCAGAAATTAATATGCTTGACATGCTTTTCTTTTACGCTAAAAACATCGAATACCTCGAACGATTTAAAATCACAATTCCTGTCATGGTGACAAAGGGGCAGATTGGGAAGAGCAACAATTAGAGAGGAAAAGCCAGTTAATAAAGAATTATTAAGTGCGATTTGCGAACGGATGGGCTTTACTTGGGTGGACGCTGACGCACTCCCAAAATAAAAGCAGCAGGTAATATCGTCAGGTATACTTTAAACCAAACCGTTTTTCCCTTTCAGATATTTGATTTCCTTTTTGGAAATGCTTTGCTGTTCGCCTTTATCGTAAATGGTAAGCAAATAGATATCCGTATCATCCACATTTAACAGCACGGTGCAGGTAATAACTCTTGCGCCACCGCTTTTACCTCTGTTTTTGGATGCGATTGCCATACGCACTTTTCGGGTGTTGTTGCCCAAGTCATCGCCTATTTCAGGATTTGCAAGCAATTCTTCAATTAGAGTTTCATAATCATCAACCAATGAATAGTACTTTTTTGACAATCTTTTGAAATTACTTTCAAAATCTTTGGTCGTTACTATTTGATAATTCATTTTTCGTTACGTATTTCCTCAAGAAATTCCTGTGCCGTTTTTTTCCTTTTTTTACCGTCCATCATCAGCCGCACGTCGGCAAAGGCTCGGTCGAGGCTGTCATACAGATTGAATTCGGATTCCGGTTTTTCTTCCGTTTTTTTTAACGTAACTGCTTGCGGGACAGAATGCAAAAAAGTAACAATACTTTTACCAAGCGATGTCCTTTCGTTTATTTGTATCTGATACGTTGCCATAATCTTTACGCATTAAGTTATGGTGCAAAGGTATAAAATATTTTGCCAAAACTTGCGAATTTTGCAAGTTTTGATAATTTACTGTATTTTTGTATACTCTAATGTACAAAATTTAGCACATAATTTACACTTGACTGTACAAATACTTACACAAAATAAAAAGAAATGAATAAAATTTTAAAACGAACCCTGATAATTACAGGCATTACCATCGGCATATTGGCATTAGCGTATGGTGGATTGTATCTGAAACTGAAATCCGAAATGTCAGGATTTACCCCTATGGAAACAGGGAAGGTTATAGACGATATTTTCGTAGTAAAAGATGATTTCGCCAACATCTTCATTATACAAGACAGTGCGCAATACATAGTTATTGACTGCGCAACAGACCCGTCGATAGTAGCGGAGCAAATGAAAAAGCTGGGGATTAACCCTAACGAAGTAGCCGCGGTATTCCTGACACATACCGACGGCGACCATGCAGGCGCATTAAGTTTATTCGACAAAGCCAAACTTTACATGTCGAAAGAAGAAGAGCAGATGATAAACGGCACAAAATCGAAGTTCCTGTGGTTTAGTAATTCGATTTCCCGTACAGACTACACGCTCTTGGAAGACCGTGAGATAGTCCAAATAGGGAATTTGAAGATTGAGGGTATTCTCGTTCCCGGGCATACCAGCGGAATGATGGCTTATTTAGTCAATGACAAGTATTTGTTCACCGGCGACATTTTGAGCCTGAAAGAGGGCAAGATAGCGCCGATTCCTGCGTTCTTTGATATGGATCATGCTCAGGCGGTAGAGTCCATGGATATTATTCGTCATATACCTGCCGCCGAATACATATTCACAGCACATTGGGGATATACGGATGATTACAAAACGGCAGTAGCATTTTATTAAAACGGCAGTGATAAACATTAATGAAAACAATTATAAAAATGAAACGTAAAAACAAAGTTATGCTCCCATTCATTATGATAGTGGCAGCAGTGGTAATTTCCGGAATGGAATTAAAAGCGCAAGATTTCCCAGGATGGCGTGGTACAAACAACGATGGCGTTGTCAAAGATGCAAGTATCAACTTAGACTGGTCGGAGAAAAAGCCGGCTCTCGCATGGACATTCAGACAGGCGGGTTTAGGATATTCTTCTCCCAGCATCGTTGGAACAACGCTTTATTGTCAGGGCGCTATGGATGAGAAAGGTTTTGCGTTTGCACTGGATACGAAAACAGGTAATTTGAAATGGAAACAAGAACTTGGCAGCGAGATTGTTGAAGATCGCGAAAACGCACCTCGCGGCACGATTACGGTGGATGGCGATAAGTTGTATCTGATTCGCGGTATTGGTCAAATACACTGCCTTTCGGCTGTTGACGGCAAAGAGATATGGAAGAAAGATCTTGTAAAGGATTTTGGAGGTAAAATCATGTCTCGATGGGGGTATAGCGAGTCGCCTTTAGTGGACGGTAACCTCGTCATCTGCACGCCGGGCGGTAGCCGGGGAACATTAGTGGCGCTCGATAAAAACACCGGCGCTACGGTATGGGTAAGCAAAGAATGGACGCATGAAGCAGGATACTCCTCCCCAATCGTTGCCGAAGTCAATGGCGTGCGGCAGTATATCCAACAAGCGGCAAAAGGCGTAGCCGGCGTATCGGCAAAAGACGGCAAGCTGCTGTGGAAAGTTGAAATTGACGGTTACAAGACGGCTGTCGTTCCTACGCCTGTTTACCAGGACAACGTGGTTTATGTCGCATCGGGCTATAATGCCGGTTGTACTGCCATTCGACTGACAAAAACAGGCGACACATTTAAGGCTGAAACCATTTATGCCAACAAAAATATGGTCAACCACCATGGCGGCGTTGTGCTGGTGGACGGTCATATTTACGGTTATTCCGACCCATCGGGTTGGGTATGTCAGAATCTGAAGACAGGCGAAACCATTTGGAAGGAAAAAATCAAAGAGGTCGGTAAAGGCGCGGTACTTGCTGTTAATGACCGCCTGCTCTTACTTGATGAACGCACAGGCTTAGTTACCGTCGTAGCGGCATCTCCCGATGGATGGAAAGAGTTTGGCAGAATGGTAATTCCGGGACGTACCGAAATGGAGACAAAGGACAATATGATTTGGGTGCATCCGGTTGTTGCCAATGGCAAACTCTATATAAGAGACCATGATTTGCTATTTTGCTTTGATTTAAAAAAATAAATATCATTGTCATGAGAAAATTGTTTTTTACGCTGCTCATTTTGGCGACTATTCCCTTGCAAGCCCAAATAGAATGGCGGAATGACCGTACCGGAATCTATAACGAAACCGGATTGCTGAAATCATGGGCTACCGACGGACCCGAATTACTTTGGCATTTCGATGGATTGAACAGAGGACACACTTCTGTCTCCATTGCCCAAAATAAACTGTTTGTCACCGGAGAAACCGATGAAAAGGGTTATCTCTACGTGTTGAACATGAATGGAGAACCTTTACATAAAGTAGAATATGGAACTGAGTTTGTGAATAGTTACCCTGGCTCTCGCAGCACGGTAATTCCCAACGACGGAAAACTGTATGTCGTAAGCGGAATGACGGAACTGTTCTGTTACGATATGCATACGTTGGAACTGTTGTGGAAAAAGAGTTACGCAAAAGATTACGAGGCAGAAAACACCAAACACGGCTGGCATGGACCACCTTTGATTGTTGGCGAAAAGTTAATCATTGCCCCCGGAGGAAAAGAATACAATGTAGTGGCGTTGAATAAAACGACTGGCGATATTATTTGGAGTTCGGAAGGAGCAGGCGTTATGGCGAGCTATGGAGTGCCTGTCTATATCGACGACCAGCAAGTACCTCAAGTTGTCGTAATGATGTCCGATTACATTATCGGATTAGATGTGTCGAATGGTAAGTTGCTTTGGTCACACGCGCATACGAACAAATACAGGGAACATCCCAACGCGCCGGTTTACAGCAATAATATGTTGTTTTGCATGAGCAGTTACGGCAAAGGCTCCGTCATGTTGCGCCTGACAAATGGTGGTCGTAGCATAGAAAAAGCTTGGGAAATGACCGAATTAGGTCACCAGACAGGTCATGTAGTGAAATTCGGCGATTATATCTACGGCTCAGGCGAAAAAACGCATTGGCATTGTGTGGATTGGCAAACCGGAAAGGTCATGTACAGCGACCAGACACTCGCCAAAGGTAATATCATCGCTGCCGATGGAATGTTATACATCTATTCGGACAAGGGCGAAATGGCATTGGTAAAACCAAATCCACAGAAATTTGAAATTGTTAGCAAATTTCCAATAACGCTGGGGACAGAACCGCATTATGCGCATCCGGTGATTTATCAAGGTGTTTTGTATGTGCGCCACGGTGATACATTGATGGCATATAGGATTAAATAACTTAAGAATTTGAGAAAGAAAACTATAATCAAACTCATCACCATACTCATTGTACTGATTTACACCGGTACAATCGTATGGTGGCACCTTTATACGCCTGATTATAAAATAACGATACAGAATCCCGGAGCAGATAACCGCCCGGAAGGAAGCGCACGCAAAGCCGATGATGTTGTGATTGGAGAGTTTTTCATGCGCTATGCCGACAGTAGAGACGCGGCATGCCACGTCTCTACCCTGAAGGGACAATGGTCGTGTTTCAGAGGAAGCGATTACAAAAACATTGTACATACAAACGATGTAATCAATACCTCATCCGACTTTCCGGTACAATGGAAAGTAGAAACCGGTGAAGGACACGCAGCTCCCGTTATTTACAACGGCTTGGTCTATTTTCTCGATTATGACGAAAAGCTTAGCTCGGACATGCTGCGGTGCTTTTCATTAGAAACAGGCAAGGAACTTTGGCGCAGATGGTACCGCGTACCCATGAAACGCAATCACGGATTTTCGCGCACCGCACCTGTAGTAACCGATAAATACGTGATTACAATCGGTCCGCAAGCGCACGTTATGTGTTGCGACCCGATTACGGGCGAATTGAAATGGACATTGGATGTAAAAAAACAATTCGAGACGGAAGAGCCGCCTTGGTACGCCGGACAATGTCCGCGAATAGAAGACAACCAGCTAATTTTAGCTCCCGCAGGAAAAGAAATACTGATGGTAGGAGTTGACTGTGAAACAGGGGAAATCGCTTGGCAAACACCCAATACGTTAGGATACAAAATGTCGCATTCTTCCGTTATGCCTATGACGCTTAGCGGAAAGAAAACATACGTGTATGCCGGAATCGGAGGAATTTGCGGCGTGTCGGGCGAAGCTGCCGATAAAGGGAAACTATTATGGGACGTCGCTTGGAAACCTTCGGTAATAGCTCCTTCTCCTTTACAGCTATCGTCCTCAGAAATAGCAATGACAGCCGGTTACGGAGCAGGCGGCGCATTGCTGCAAGTGAAATATGCAAACGGTAAATGGTCGGCAACAATCGCTTATCAGTACAAACCAAGCGAAGGAATGTCGTGCGAGCAGCAAACGCCCATACTATACGAACAAATGGTCATAACCGTTCTACCAAAAGACGGCGGCGGATTGCGTGGAAAATTAGTCGCTTATTCGCCGTCCAATTTACGCTCTCCCATCTGGGAATCGGCGGCAGATGAGCGTTTCGGACTGGGCCCTTATTTAATAATCGGCAACCACTTGTTTGCGTTGAAAGACGATGGTGAGTTGTATGTTTATAAATTGGAACAAAAAAGAATGATATTAGTCAAAAAACAACGCATCATGGATGGCATTGACGCATGGGGACCAATGGCGTATGCTGATGGGTATTTGATCGTGCGGGATGCGCATTGGGTTTATTGTCTAAAAATTACACAATAATTTTATACTTTTGTAAAAAATCAAACTTAATTTATACATTATGAACACAACATTCAAACTTACCCTCGTTTCCCTCGTAAGCTTGTTGCTTTGGGGTTGTCAACCAGCTGCTGTTACGGAAAAATTCACCCCTGTCAACCCGAATGCTTCGCCCGAAGCGGCGCAATTATTGAGTTTCCTGTATTCCATACAGGGTGAATATACCCTAACAGGGCAGCACAATTTCGTTAGCGACCTGCAACGATATGATGAGGCGGTAATAAAAATCTCAAGCAAAACGCCGGCTGTATGGGGTGGCGATTTCAGTTTTAATGCCATTGGCGACAATTTTGCAAAATTCCAGCATTGCGGACCAATGAACCTGACCGTACCCTTCGATTCGTGCGCTTTTAACGGACGCTCTACCGAAGAGCTTCGCCAGGGAATGATTGACGAGGTTATACGCCAATACAACAACGGACGCATTATTACGTTGATGTGGCACGGCTGTTTCCCACCAGAAGGCGACAGTTGCGACGGAACTTCAATATGGGCTATGGAAAACCGTCCCACGCCCGAAGTATGGAAAGAATTGGTAACCGAAGGTACCGAATTGAACGGAAAATGGAAACAGCAAGCCGACAATATCGCCGGATACCTGAAACAGTTGCAGGCAGCAAAAGTGCCCGTGCTATGGCGCCCATACCACGAAATGAATGGCGTTTGGTTCTGGTGGTGTAATCATCCGGGCGAAGATGGATTCAAAAAATTGTGGATAATGATGTACGATTACTTCACACATCACCATAAACTGAACAACCTGCTTTGGGTTTGGAATACCAATGCTCCGCGCGATATTCCAAACGATGAGGCTTTCGATTATGAATTGTTCTACCCCGGGTCGGAATACGTAGACGTTTTAGCCGCCGATGTGTACAGGCAGGATTACAAACAATCCCATCACGACGACTTGCTGGAATTGGGAGGCGGAAAGTTAATCGCTTTGGGCGAAATAGGGCAGTTACCTACCGTTGAGCAGTACGAAGCGCAAAAAATGTGGTCGTGGCTTATGACGTGGGGATATTTTATTGAACGATGGAACACCCCCGAAATGGTGCAGGCAATATACGACCATCCGCAAACGCTGACTCTCGACAAACTTGATTTCAGTAAACGCACTTATCAGTTGAGGAAATAAGAAAAATGAATAAACCTCTTAAAATAGGTTTGAATATCCTGGTATTTTTTCTCATTGTCGGATTTGGATATTACATGGTTCATTCGATGATGTCGGAAGAAAAAACGACTCAATCAGGCGATGAAAACGGGGAAAATACATTTGTTTCTCCTTACAAAAAAATAAATAGCTTTGACGTCGCTTCCGAAATACTGTGTTTCGATGTATACGAAAACTTGATTTTTGTCGCTTTATTCGATAAAGTTGCTATTTTTGATTTATCAGGCAAACATCAACATGATTTTAAGATAGAATCGAATGTCCGCGACATTGTTGTAGAGACGTGGCATGCCGCGTCTCTACCCACGGCAACGATTTACCTGCTATATCCTACCCGAATAGCTTCGTATTCTTTCGACGGACAGAAAAAAGGCGAATGGGAAGCATGCAGCGATAATTCCGATTACTGTTCGTTTACAACAACCAAAGATTACGTTTTTGTAACCGATGCAGAAAACAAGAACATCGTTCAATACGATACAAGGCGGACTGGTGCGTTTTATTAAAAGTCCCGAAGGGTTTATCATTCCCAGCTACTCATTTAGCATCATCAACATAAACGATACGATTTACTGTTCAAATTCAGGCAGGCATAAAATAGAAAGCTATACGCCTGATGGAGAATTTATAACTTCGTTTGGTAAATCCGGAAATCAAGCCGGAGCTTTTGCCGGTTGTTGTAATCCGGTTTATCTTGCAAAAAGTTCCAACGGGCATATTCTGACTTCGGAGAAAGGAAATCCACGCATCTCCTGTTATGGAAAAGATGGGAAATTCCGCATGATTTTGTTCGATAGCAATATGTTAGATGGTGGAACCACTGCTTACAAAATGTGTGTTTCGGGAGAAAACATATATATTGCAAACGGGAAAACAATTTCGGTTTACGGTGGTAGAGACGTGGCATGCCGCGTCTCTACGGGAACATCGTGCAACAGATGTAAAAAGGAATGCCCGTTACGAAAAGGTGTAGAAAATTGAAAACGGATATGAAAACAAATAAAAGAAGCAAAGTCACTCCCGAAGGACGCCGAGAATTTTTGAAAACCTGCGCAAGATTAGTTGCAGGAAGCACAATATTGGCTCTTTTCGGACTTTCTTACCGGAAATCAATGGCAAAGGGAGCGGAGTATTTTTGGCAGATTGACCCCAAAAAATGCACCTTTTGCGGGCGTTGCCAAACCGATTGCGTATTGCCAACATCGGCGGTAAAATGCGTACATGCTGTAAAAGTTTGCGGTTACTGCGATTTGTGCGGAGGCTATTACCGGGCAAATGTGAAGGAACTGAATACTGCCGCCGAAAATCTGATGTGTCCAACAGGCGCTATTAATCGCAAGTTTGTAGAAGAACCTTATTTCGAATATAGCATAAATGAGAATCTCTGCAATGGTTGTGGGAAATGTGCGAAAGGTTGTAATTCATTCGGTAACGGATCGCTTTATTTGCAAGTTAAGCAGGAATTATGTAAAAATTGCAATGAATGTCAGATAGCAAAAATTTGCCCCTCTGATGCAATCAAGCGTGTTTCGATTGCTGAAGCGTATCATTTGAAGTGATGCAAATGATTTCAATTTATTGAATTCAACAACATTAGGAATTAAATGAAAAATATGAAAACAATAGAAACAGAACGTTTGATTCTTCGTCCGATAACAGAAAACGATGCAGAAGCAATGTTTGAATACTGCCAAAATGAGAATGTTGGCTCTAATGCCGGATGGAAACCACACGAAAGTATAGAAGAAACACGGGAAATTATGAAACTCGTCTTTCTGGATAAAGAAAATGTTTTCGGTATAGAATTGAAAGAGACCGGTCAATTATTGGGGTCGATTGGACTTATATCTGATCCTAAAAGACAAAATGATCAAACACGAATGTTGGGATATGCTATCGGAGAAAATTACTGGAACAAAGGCTATGCAACTGAAGCAGTACAAGCTCTTGTACGTTTTGGCTTTGAAAAATTGGGACTACATTTGATCTCTGCCTATTGTTACCCCTTCAATGAAAGATCAAAACATATATTGAAGAAATGCGGATTTGAATACGAAGGAAAACTTCACTTGGCTGAAAAACGCTATGATGGTGAAATTATTGATAATGAATGCTATTGCTTAACTGAATTTTAAATTTCGTAACCTGAGTAGTGTAATAAATGAAACAAAAAATATTTTCCACCATTATTCTGGGTCTAATTTCAACAGCAACCTTCGCCCAAGACCGCTTTCCGAAGCCCGATTTCGAATCGGGATACAATTATCCGGAACGCCATTACCTTATTCCCAACGAGGCTTTTTGGTCGTATATAGATATAGCAATGCTCGTGTTACTGATGAGTTTTGTCGCATGGGCTGTCATTAAAAAACAGGTTCGTGGACCTGTTATTTTGACATCAGTGATTTCAGTTGCCTACTTCGGATTTTTCAGGTACGGATGCGTATGCAGCATTGGCGCCATACAGAATGTGGCGTTGGCATTAACGAGTAATTCATACACAATCCCGCTATATGTGCTGTTAGTATTTATTCTTCCCATTGTATTTACCTTATTTTTCGGGAGAGTGTTTTGCGCAGGAGTATGTCCGTTCGGCGCATTGCAAGAGTTGGTGAATGTCAAAAACTACAAATTGTCAAAAGCCGTTACAACCGTTTTAGGAATTTTCCCTTGGATTTACTTAGGTTTTGCAGTGTTATTTACAGTAACCAACAGCCGATTTATTATCTGCCGCTTCGACCCGTTTGTCGGGATTTTTCGTTTGGGAGGTGAATTACCCTTGATTCTTTTTGGTGTGCTGCTGCTGATTTTTTCCGTTTTTACCGGACGTCCGTTTTGTCGTTTCATTTGTCCTTATGGCGCTATTTTAAGCCTTTTTTCAAGGGTTTCATTCCGGCAAGTGAAAATCACTAAAAAAGAATGTATTAATTGCCAGCTTTGCCACAATGCTTGTCCGGTCGATGCGATACTTCCTCCTTATGAAAATAAAGTCAGAGAAAGTCGTTCGACAGGAGTGAACCGGATTTTGCGGTATATTGTTTTCTTGCCGCTTATGGTAATAGCAGGGGCGGTTATTATGTATGTGTTGAGCGACAAATTCAGTAAAGTAAACAAAGATGTTCAACTGTATGACATGGTGATTCAAAACGAAACTCAGCCGCAAGAAATACAATCGTTGGAATTACAGGCTTTTTACGGACAGGGAAAAACCGTAGAGGAACTCGCTATACAAGTTGTCAAAATTAAAAAAGAGTTTCAAATTTGGTCGGGAATCATCGGTGCATTCATCGGCTTGGTAATCGGATTGACACTGATTAATTTATCGGTAAAAAGAACCCGGAAATTATACGAGATTGACGATGCAAATTGCGTCAGTTGCGGAAGATGTTTTAAGTATTGTCCTCAAAATAAAATGTCTGAACCAAGATTTTAACAAGATTTTCAGGATTGCCAAGATTATTAAAAACTAAATCTTGGCAATCCTGAAAATCTTGTTAAAATCTTGGTTCAAGACAACAAATAAAAAAATAATACAAAATGAAAAAAACAATAAGCAGAAACATAGCCATAGTGTCGGCAATTTTCATTGTCACATTTTCCATTATGCTTATAACCAATTATTTTCAGGTTAGCAATTCGGATACTATTCAGTCGGAAGTGATTGAAAAACTAAAGCAGGCAAACGAAGAAAGCAGCAACAACCCGCAATTGCAGGAGCAAATCCGCGAATTGGACTTGCTGGCAAGAAAAGCGTATTTTATCAGCCAGAACAGGCTTGAAGCAGGCGTTGCTATTTTGCTGGTGATGGTTGTTGTATTTGTGATTACCCTGCGGATTTATTTTGCAAAAAGCAAAGATATTCCCGATAAAGACATTGATCCTATTGACGATTGGATGTTGAAGTCAAAAACGAGAAAATATATCGTCTGGATAGCAGGCGGTCTGGCGCTGGGTGGAATTCTTTTTGCCGTACTGACTTCGCCATACCTGAAAAAGGAAAGCAATGAAAAGATTGCAAATATAGAAGTGGCGGCTTCGGATTCCTTAGTTTCCTTAGAAACTGATTCCGAACAAGAAATGCAATCAATAGACCCCGCCGATACTAATCCTGAAACAACCGCACCAACAGATGCCGCAGTTACGGCTGCCGTAACCGACACAATTGAAATATCAAAAGTCCCCCACAACGCATTCAGGGGAAATAACTCACTCGGTATAAGCAGTGCCAAAAAAGTCCCGGCATCTTGGAATTTAGCCTCCGGTAAAAATATCCTGTGGAAAGTGAAAATGCCGCGCAAAGGCTTCAATTCACCGGTCATCAACGGAAACAAAGTCTTCTTTTCCGGAGCTGACGAAGATGTCCGGGAGTTATTCTGTTACGAATTAAATTCGGGTAAGGAATTATGGAGATTAGCGGCTAAGAATATCCCCGGTTCGCCAAACCAAGCGCCAAAAACAACGGATGATACCGGACTGGCAGCTTCGAGCGTAACAACCAACGGCAAGCAGGTATGTGCTATCTTTGGAACCGGAGATGTCATTTGCGCCGACATGAACGGAAAACAACTTTGGGCAAAAAACATCGGTGTACCCGACAATCATTACGGATATTCCTCTTCGCTTCTTATTTTCGGAAATTCACTGATTATACAATATGACAATCGTAATTCGCCACGAGTTATCGCATTAGATTTAGCAACCGGCAATCAACGCTGGTCTAAAGAACGTCCGGCGGATAAGATTGCATGGAGTTCTCCGATAATTGCAACTGTCAACAATAAACCGCAACTAATATTGATGGGCAATCCAAGTATCACCTCTTACAATCCGAATACCGGCGAACAAAACTGGCGCATAACATGTATGACAGGAGAAGTCGGAGCAAGTCCTGCCTATTCAAACGGTATCGTTTACGGAGCCAGCGAATATGCAACCCTGATTGCTATCAATGCAGCAGACGGCTCTACGCTTTGGAAAAACAACGAATATCTGCCCGAAGTAGCCAGTCCTGTAGCCACAAAAGATTTTGTGTTTATAGCGACATCCTACGGTGTAGTAGCCAGTTTTGATGCTCAAACCGGAGAATTGATAAAATCAATGGAAACGAATGTCGAGTTTTACTCCTCGCCTGTAATTGTAGAAGGGAAAATTTACTTAATCAGCAATGAAGGAAAAGTATTTATTTTCTCTGCAAAAGGTGATTTCAGCTTGATTAACTCCTTTGATACTGGGGAACATACACATACTACACCTGCATTTACGGACAAGAAAATTGTAATCAGAACTGAGGGGAGTATTTATTGTGTGGCGGCTGAATAGGAATTTTATTAAAAATATAAAAATGAAAGTACAAAAAATTATATGTTGGATTTTGTTATTAGTCGTCTTAGACCAGACGACAAAAATTATCATAAACTTCTTTTTCCTGGAAATTCAATTCGAGATTATTCCATCGTTATTTGAGTTTAAACCAACCTTCAACGATAAGCATAGTTGGGTCAACTCCTTGCTTTATGGGAATTTTAATGTAAATATGGGATTGTGGTTTCATATAATTTTATTTCTATTTATTGGAATTATAGTATTTACTTTTTATGGCTGTTTCAGGAACAATATCGCTGAAAATAAAAAACTTCTTGACGTGGCGTTTATATTTTTCATAGCAGGAATCATATGTGCATTTATTGGAAATTTACTCTGGGAAAAAGGCACTCTTGATTTTATATATTTAAAGCCTTTGTTCGTTTTTGATTTAAAGGATTTATATCTGAATTGTTTTGTTGCTCTATTTCTTGTATATGCTCATAAAAATAGAGAACAAATAAAAACGATAAAAATTAAAAATGTAATTGATTATATCAAGGAACAATTAAAAATAACGCAAAAATAAAGATGAATAATTGCCTCTGCGATAACATAAATACCTCCCCTGATTTTATATCCCAAACGGATGTTATCATACAACGCATTGGAACCCGGCGAAGTGATATAATCCCTTTGCTCCAAGCCATACAAAACGAATTTGGCTATCTGCCGCGTGTTGCCATTGAACGCATTTATGAGAAAACAGAAATCGACCGCGCACAACTCATCAGCGTTTCTACCTTTTACTCTCAATTCAAGCACGTTCCCTCAGGAAAGCACATCATAAAGGTTTGTACCGGTTCTGCCTGCCATATCAAAGGAGCGGGAAACGTTTACGACGCCTTTGTCCGCGAATTGAAAATCGGCGAAGGAGAAACAACCACCCAAGACAAACTTTTTTCTATTGAAAAAATTGCCTGTCTGGGTTGCTGTACCTTGGCTCCGGTTGTGCAGATTGACGAGAAAATTTACGGGCATGTTCAGTCCGGGAAAATCAATGAAGTCGTTGAGAATTTTCTCAGTCAAGCCGAAGAAAAAGAGAAAGAAGAGTTGAAAAACGACCGGAAACGTTTTGCAGGAGAAGTTCGTCTGGGGATGGGGTCATGCTGTATTGCAAGCGGTTCGGGCGATATATACAAAGAGTTGTTACAAGCTTCGCTTCAACTGGGTATTGAGATTCATATCAAACCGGTAGGTTGCGTCGGTGTCTGCAATAAAGTACCCCTAATAGATGTCATTCAACCCGACGGTTCGGTAATACGATACCCGAATGTAAAAGCTGCTGAAATAAAAGAGATTTTACATCATCATTTTAAACCGGCAACTTATTTTAAACGATTAAGAAACAGCCTGTTGGGACACTTGGATATGTATCATACCGATACCACTTGGGATAATGTAGTCTGGAAATCGGAAAATGAACGGACAGATACCATAAATAATTTTCTTTCCAATCAGTTACACATTTCTACCGAGGGATACGGAGTTCTTACACCCTTAAATTTGGATGAATATTGTGTACATGGCGGTTTCGACGCTTTAAGAAAAGTATTAGCCCCTCCCCAACCCTCCCCACAAGGGAGGGAGAAAGAGGAGCTACTGGGAAGGGAGGTGGTGATTGACGCCATTTTGAAAAGCGGAATACGCGGACGCGGCGGCGGCGGCTTCCCGACCGGACGAAAATGGGAAATTGTTTCAAAAATCGAAAGTCCCGTTAAATATGTCATTTGCAACGGCGATGAAGGCGACCCGGGAGCATTTATGGACAGAATGTTGTTGGAATCCTATCCGTTCCGGGTAATCGAAGGCATGTTGATTGCCGCTTACGCAGTCGGAGCATCCGAAGGCATTTTTTACATACGCGCCGAATACCCCTTGGCAGTTTCGCGCATTCGCGCCGCCATAGAAATATGCAAAGAACGTAAACTAATCGGCGAAAACATCCTCGATAGCGGATTTTCGTTCAACATGGATGTTTACGAAGGAGCCGGCGCATTCGTCTGTGGCGAAGAAACCGCGCTGATAGCCTCTATCGAAGGAAGCCGGGGATTTCCCAAACAACGTCCTCCCTACCCTGCCGAAAAAGGGCTGAATGGTTATCCTACATTAGTCAACAATGTGGAAACCCTCAGCCAGATTCCGTTCATTATGAAAAACGGTTATGAAAAATACTGTGCTGTCGGAACACAGGGCAGCAAAGGGACAAAAGTATTTGCCCTTGCCGGAAAAGTCAAGCATGGCGGTTTGATAGAAGTACCGATGGGCATGACGATTAATCATATTGTTGAAAAAATCGGTGGCGGGGTTGTAGAGACGGGGCGCGCAACGTCTCTACTGAAAGCCGTACAGGTAGGTGGTCCTTCCGGAGGATGTATCCCTGCCGAACTGTGTGATGTTCCGGTAGATTTTGACGCCCTCAGCAGTATGGGCGCCATGATGGGTTCCGGCGGATTGGTCGTATTGAGCGACAAAGATTGTATGGTTGATGTAGCACGCTATTTCCTTAGTTTTTCCTGCGAACAGTCGTGTGGAAAATGTACGTTTTGCCGTGTCGGTATCAGAAGGATGCTTGATATGTTGGATAAAATAACATCGGGCAAAGCGGAAATGGACGATATTGATAAGTTGGAACAATTGGCATTGAATATTAAAAAAGCCTCTTTGTGCGGGCTGGGAAAAACAGCGCCTAATCCGGTATTAACCACCATTAAATATTTTCGAGAGGAATACGAAGAACATATCAAAGGTGTTTGTCCTACTGGTGTTTGCAAGGCGTTGGTGAAATATGTGGTTGATGATAATTGTACGGGATGTACTAAATGTGCTAAAGCTTGTCCGACGGATGCGATTCCTTATACGCCTTATCAGGTGCATAGTATTGATGTTGAGAAGTGTGTGCAGTGTGGGTTGTGTATTGATGAGTGTAGGTTTGGAGCGATTAGGAAGGTACCGTTGTTGGTTACAAATTGTAACCAACTGAAAAACGAGTAAAAAGAATTTATTTAATAGTATGAAAATCAAAATAAACAATAAAGAAATAGACGTTTTCGAAGGCGAAAAACTAATAGAAGCAGCACGTCGTCATGATATTGAAATACCTGCCCTATGCTATGCCGCCGATTATCAGCACCAATCATCCTGTATGGTTTGTGTAGTCAAAAATTGCGAAACAGGACAAATTATTCCGTCATGTTCGACTGTTGTTGTAGAAGGGATGAGCATCGACAGCGAAAGCGATGAAGTGAAAGACCTTAGACGTGAAGCATTGGAATTACTATTGAGCGACCATATTGCCGTATGTCGTCCACCTTGCGAACCGAAAAACTGCAAGTTGCGACAATATGCCACCACCTATCGCGCAAAATGGAATAAATTCCCGCGCTATTCGGCAATAAAAGCAACATCACCTCAGCATATAAAGGGCAATTTTTGGTTTGATGTTACAAAATGTATCCGCTGCGGTTTATGCGTATATAATAGTAAGGATGGTTTTACGTTTAAGAACAGAGGATTTGAAATGCAAGTGGTATTGCCGGAAGAAAGTGTAAATAATGTGGATGAATCGTTGTGTGAAATTTGTCCGACACAAGCTTTGTATTTAAAAAAGGAAGATAACGTATGAAAAAAACGACTATACTATTACTATTCATCGTCTTTTTATCCGCCTGTAAGAATAAAACAGGTAGCGACAATAACACGTCCGAAAATTGGAGTATTTTCAGAGGAAACCCCTCTCTCAGCGGTTATACGAAAGCATCCTTGCCGAATAATCCTGTCCTTTTATGGACATTCAAAAGCGATTCCTATACCAAGTCTTCACCAATAGTATATAATCAAGTTGTATACTGGAGTAATAGGCGTGGGCGTATTTTCGGTGTAAATAATGAAGGAAAACAGGTCTTCGATTACTCGTTTGAAACAGCAGTCGATGCAACCCCGATGATTCACGATTCGGTACTGTATATCGGGCGCATAGACGGTAACCTGTCTGCAATATCGTTGGCAAAACAAGATACTTTATGGAATTTTGAAACTTGGGGGCAAATTTCCGCTTCGCCCAACCGGATTAATTTTGAAGGTAGAGAAGCCATTGTCATTGGTAGCTACGATAATTATCTTTATTGTATAGACAGCAGAGACGGGAAAGAAATCAATCGTTTCGAATCGGGTTACTACATCAATGGAGCGGTAGCGCTAAGCAATAACTTTATCGTATATGGCGGATGTGACAGTTGGATTCGCGTAGTTGATTGTATCTCGGGCATACAGACAGATTCGCTGGAAGCGGAAACCTACATTCCTGCTTCGCCCGCTATCTATAACGACTGGAGCTATATAGCCGACCATTCGGGGAATATTTATGAAATTAAATTGGATAAAGGGAAAATCGCTTCATCCAAAAAAATCATCGAATCGGGGGATGAAAGCTGCACATTTGTTTCGGTCCCTGCTGTTTCGGATAAAATGGTTTATGTTGTTTCCGACGACAGGAACATATATGCAATCAATCGCAAAGACGGTTCTATTGCTTGGAAATATCTTTTGAAAGGGATTACCGGAGAAAGCTCGCCTGTCATCTGCAAAGACAAACTATTGGTTTGTACCAAATCAGGAATTGTTTCCATACACGATGTTAAAACAGGCGACCTGCTGTGGGAATACGACACAGGCGAACAAATTATTGCTTCACCCGCTGTAATAAATGGGTATTTTTACGTTTTGACGTTTAAAGGGACGTTGTTTTGTTTTGGAAAGTAAAAAATCATAATAATCATATAAATCACAGTTCAGACAATGATACGATTATCCGGAATAACAAAAAAATACCCTGACGGTGAAAACTCATTCAATCATGTACTTCGCGGAGTAAGCATGAACATCGAAAAAGGCGATTTCATCGCTATTAAAGGAGCATCCGGCTCCGGAAAAACCACTTTGCTTTCCATTTTGGGAACACTACTTCAAGCCGATGAGGGAAGCTATGTACTGGACAATATGGAAATCAACACCCCCAGTGTAGATTATTCTGCCGTTCGCAATCAAAAACTCGGATTCGTCTTTCAAGACCACCGTTTGATGCCTCAACTTACGGCATTGGAAAATATATTGTTACCGACACTGGCTTTTCAAAATAAAGCCGACAATTCGCAGATAGATTATGCCAAGCAATTAATGGAATTAACGGGCATTACTTCTGTTGCAGGACAATATCCGGATAGTCTTTCAGGCGGAGAAACCAGCCGGGTAACTCTGTGTCGTGCGTTGATAATGAAACCATTACTTGTGCTGGCGGATGAACCTACCGGACAACTTGATGCGGAAAATGCCCGTAATGTCACATTATTGTTGGCAAAGGTAAATAAGGAACTGGGAACTACCATTGTAATGGTAACACATTCGGATGAAACGGCTGCTGTTGCAAACAGGATTTTAACTTTAAAAGACGGTATTTTATCATGAACATCCGACAGTTGATTGTAAGGAGTATTTTCCTGTATAAGTCCTTTTACCGCCTGATTGCCATAGCCGTAATTGTGGCGGTAGCGGTCATCACCGGAAGCCTTGTAGTAGGCGATTCGGTGCGCAGTACGTTACTCAAACGGGTTGACGAACGGCTGGGGAAAACCGAAACAATTATCTTTTCACGTTATTCCTATTTAAACGATTCTATTCTTGAAAATCTTGCGCAGGCGGGTGTAGAGACGCGGCATGCCACGTCTCTACGGGGCGTTTTGCTCTTAAACGGTTTTGTTTCCATATCGGGAAAATTCATTCCGGTTATGGTTTGGGGAACGGATAATTTGGGAATAAAGAGAGGACAAGCAAAAATAAACCGCGCACTGTTTAATGAAATGAACGTCATAGAGACGTTGCGCGCAACGTCTCTACAGCGCGAACACATCGTCTTGCGCCTGCCTGCCGCCGGAATGATTCCCTTAGGTTCTATGTTTGTGACCGATACCTACACGACAAGCCTGAGATTGGAGTTGGATTCCACTGTTTCTATCGAACAAGGCGGAAATCTCAACCTGAAAAATGAACAGACAATCCCATTCAATATTTTCATCAACCGGGAAGAATTGGCTGAAGTAATGGATACTCCGGGGAAAATTAATGTCATTTTATCCGACCGGATTATCTCAACGGCAGATTTTGCTTCTGCATGGAATTATGCTTATTCAGGATTGAATGTCAAGACTGGAAATCAGCAAACAGACATAACTTCCGACCGGATTTTTATTCAGGATAAAGTGGTAGGGACGTTGTGCACAACGTCTCTACAGGATTCCGCATCAAACAGGATTTATACGTACTTAGCCAATTCTATCCGAAAAAATGGCAACAATATCCCATATTCGTTCATAACTGCCGTTGATTATTACAGAGAACAGCGCTTGAATCCCGATGAAATCATCCTCTCGGATTATGCTGCCCAAAGGTTGAATGTTCATTTAAACGATACTGTATCCATCGGTTATTTTGTTTCGCGACAATTCAAAACCTTGGTTGAGGATTCTGTTTTTCTGAAAGTAGTCAACATCGTGCCGCTGGCAGATTTGCAAGCCGACAAAACCTTAGTAGCCGAGTTTCCCGGTTTATCCAACGTAGAACGGTGTACGGACTGGAACAGCGATTTACCTATTAATATGAATTTGATAACCGACGAAGATGAGAACTACTGGAGGAAATACAAAAACACGCCCAAGGCAATTGTTCCATACGCCGCTTTAGCGCCTCGTTGGGAAAATGCTTACGGTAGCGCTACCGCTTTACGCATCGAGGACACAAGCCGTTTAAAAGAATTGACTTATGAAATGTTTGATATTCAGGTGATTCATCCTCGTGAAGCCGGTATTATAGCTGCCAAATCAGGAGTTGATTTTTCAAGTTTATTCCTGTCGCTCGGCTTTTTTATCATCATTTCAGCCGCGATGTTGATGATGGTTCCACTGTCGGAAATGCTTTTCCGCAGGCGTGATGAACTGAATCTTCTAAAAGCAATAGGATTTCCCAATAAACGTATTTTACAACTGCTCTGGCGCGAATCTGCTCCGGTTGTATGCTGCTCTGCCATAGCAGGCGTAATTGTCGGACTTGCCTATACTTACTTAGTTTTATTCCTGTTGGGAACTGTCTGGAAAGGGGCGACACATACTGAAGGTTTCAGGGTATATCCTGATTTAATAACTATTGGCGCAGGAATGGTTGTTGGAATCATTTTTTCCATGGTGTTATTGTATATTCGAATTGTTCGCGCCCTGCGTCGTAGAGACGGGGCGCGCCCCGTCTCTACACAACCAACCTGCAATTACGGATACAAACATTACGCCCCTACGGTCATTTTTATCGGATTTTTGGTAGTAAATATCTTTTTCGTAAAATCAGCGCTCCTTTTTGTATGCACCGGAATTGTATTTTTATTTGCCGGATGGGCTTGGATGGATTACGTGATAAGCATGAAAGGAGCAAATACAAAAATGCCATTCGATTTTTCAAAATTGATTTGGGCTTCGCTATTCCATACCAAAAAGCAGGCAATGTTATCGTTCATCACACTGGCATCGGGCGTATTTATTGTATTTTCGGTCGGACTTAACCGACAGGGATTTGCCGACAGTTCCCAAATTCGTACAGCAACAGGAGGCTTTTCGCTTTGGTGCGAGACCAGCGTGCCGGTCTACCACAATATCCAAACGGAAGAAGGACGCGCTAAATTGGGATTGAAAGACCTCGCCGACGTAGAGACGTGGCATGCCGCGTCTCTATTGAAATACAGCGCCGACGACGCAAGCTGCCTCAACCTGAACAAGGTCGTAACTCCAAATGTATTGGGTATAGATATGGACGAATTGGGAAACAGCGATTTCAAAATCACCAAAACCATTTTTGACGGTTCCGGAGGTAAAGACGCAATGCATTGCGTCTCTACAAAATTCAAAACCGCCGAAAATTCCGTATATCCCGCATTGGTCGATGAAACCGTTTTGATGTGGAGCTTAGGAAAAAATCTGGGAGATACGATTGTATATATGGGCGAAAAAGGAGAAAAGGTCTCCATACAATTAGCCGGAACACTTCAAAACTCCATTTTTCAGGGATATATACTGATTGATAAAACCTTGTTCTCAGAAATCTGGAGCGAAATCTCAGGCAGCGAAATTATGCTGGTCAGCGTACCCGACAAAGAAATTGCTAACACAAAAATGCTTATTTCACAAGCATTAAACAATTACGGCGTGCGTGTAATGACCACCGGCGAACGACTTCAACTATTTTACAGCGTTACTGATGCTTACCTGACTATTTTTCTAACATTGGGAGGATTGGGCTTACTACTCGGAATCTTTAGTTTTGTCATCGTTGTTCGGAAAAATATCGTTGCGCGGATGAAGGAGATAATGCTTTACCGCTCGTTGGGATTTGGAAAAAAACAGGTGGTTAATCTGCTTTATAAAGAGAATATTATTATCCCTCTTTGTGCTATTTTGACAGGGACTTTGGGGTCTTTGTTGGGGGTGAGTGCCGGATTTGGCAATGTGAATATTGGGATTTGGGGACTTGCTGTTGTATTTTTGGTGATTTTAATTCTTTGTGTGGTGGGGTTTGTGAAAAGTTCAGTAAAGAATTATTTGATGAAAATGTAGAAAAGTTTATTTTTAAATTCACGGTAAAGTTACTATATATTATTTCAAAAGTAAAAAAAACAACTTATCTTCGCCCCATAAAAATGAAAATCCTATTAATCATCCCCGGCTCCGGCGACACATTCTACTGCGGCAACTGCTTCCGCGACAACTTACACGCACAAGCCTTGCGCAATGCAGGGCAAGATGTCGTCATTATGCCCCTGTACCTCCCATTAACCGATAAATCATTTCATGCAGATACTCCCTTATTTTTTCCGGCAACATCCTACTATGTCTCACAAAAATATTTCGGAAAAGGAAAAATGCCTTCTGTCGTTGAAAAAATCCTTGATTCACCGTCAATCCTGCGTTTAGCATCTTCTCTCTCAGGAACAACATCCGCCAAAGGAATGGAGCAAATGACCCTTTCCATGATAAAAGGCGATGACAAAAATTTCGCCAAACAAATTGAAAAGCTAATTCACTGGATAGTGAATCACGACCGCCCTGATGTTATCCACCTCTCAAGTTCCATGTTGATTGGAATTGCAAAAGCAATTAAAAGCCAAATCAATATCCCCATTGTTTGCTCATTGCAGGACGAAGAAATATGGTTAGACAGCCTCGAAAGCCAATATGCCCAAGAAGCGTGGGCATCCATTCGAGATAACTTGAGTTACGTCGACCGCTTCATTGCATCAAGCGAATTTTACAAATCGGTAGCGTTGAACAAAATTCCGGAAATTGGAGAAGTAGACGTAGTCTATCCGGGCGTAAATATTGAAAAATACAAGTCGCCGGCTTATCCAACAGAGCCTATTATTGGATTTTATTACCGGATGAGTTATGAAAACGGATTGGATATTCTGGCGCAATCATTTGTACAGCTAAAAAACGAAAATACGATTCCTAACCTGAAACTGAAAATCGGCGGCGGCTATACGCGCGAAAATAAACGCTTTGTAAAACACATCCACCATATTTTAACGCCTTATATTCATGACGTTATCTGGTCTGAAAATTATTCTTTGGATGAACATCCGGCTTTTTACAAGGATATTTCCCTGATTTGCGCCCCTTTACGATTCAACGAAGCAGTCGGGCTATATTTATGCGAAGCCTTTGCTGCCGGTAGACCTGCCGTTGTACCGGATACAGGCTCTTTCGGCGAAATCATAGGAAACGCCGGTTTGCTATACTCGCCCAACGATAGTGAGCGTTTGACGGAAGCGCTAAGAAAAATACTGGCTGATACTGTTTTATATGAAAAATGCAAAGAAAATGCTTTGCAATTATCGCACGAAAGGTATAACGATGTAATAGCAGCTGATAACTTATTGAAGGTCTATAGTAAATAGATGCAGAGACTGTATCAAAAGTGTTTCGTCATTGCGGGCTTGACCCGCAATCCCCTAATAGCCAATCTGCATTTTTCAGGGGGTTGCGGGTCAAGCCCGCAATGACGGGTTTTTGAGACAGCAGCTATTATTTTTTCTGTTTCAACAAGTCTCTCAATAACGAGGCGGTCTCGTAGTCTTCTTTTTTGACGGCATCTTCTATTGCAAGCTGTATTTCTTCGGGCGACATGTCGAATATATTTTTCTGTCCGGTTTTTTCCTCATATTTGCTTGGAGTGGGAAGTACGCCTGCTATATTCAACACATTTTCATTTGTATAAATAGGAATACGGAAACGCAAAGCCATAGCTATGGCGTCGGAAGAGCGCACATCAAACTGTTGGACGCTTCCATGCCGTTCGCATACCATTCTCGCATGGAATATCCCATTTACAATGTCGTATATGTATACTTCTCTCAAATCTATCTCGAAATGTATCATAACATTGAAAAAAACGTCGTGCGAAAGCGGACGCGGAGGACGCAGGTTGTCGATGGCTACGGCGATTGACTGTGCTTCGGTGGTACCCACAATAATAGGCAGCCGTTTTTCGCTCTCCTTGTCTTTCAGGAGAACAATATAAGAGTCGGGCGATTGGCTGATTGCCAGCCCTAATAGGGATAACTCAACTTTTTTCATCTTCATTATTTTGTTGTGACAAACATAGATAAAATTATGGGGAAAGATAAAAGTTTATATTTAAATGTCAAAAAATAAGTCGATAATTTTTTTTTCAAATAATTTTTGTAACTTTGCAGCCGATTTTCCTTCGTGGTACAATAAGAGGAAGAAAAACCCACCACCGGAACTAACTTAAAAACATAAGTTTAAGATGTACGCTATCGTAGAGATTGCAGGGCAGCAGTTTAAAGTACAACAAGGACAAAAATTATTTGTTCACCGGTTGGAAGCAGAACGCGGCGCTGAGGTAGAATTTGAAAAAGTCTTGTTGGTCGACAATGACGGAGCAGTAGTTATCGGAACCCCGACTGTAGAAGGCGCTAAAGTAACCGCCGAAGTCGTTTCCCACGTGAAAGGCGATAAAGTGATTGTTTTCCACAAAAAAAGAAGAAAAGGATACCGGAAAAGAAATGGTCATCGTCAATATTTGACCGAATTAAAAATTAACAAAGTAGTTGCTTAACATTTAAAATTGTAGAAAAATGGCACACAAAAAAGGAGTCGGAAGTTCCAAGAACGGTCGTGAATCAGCAAGTAAGCGACTTGGAGTTAAAATATTCGGAGGTCAAGCAGTGAAGGCAGGCAACATTATCGTTCGTCAACGCGGCACGACCCACCATCCGGGCGAAAATGTTGGTATCGGAAAAGACCATACATTATTTGCATTGATCAATGGTCAAGTTTCTTTCAGAAAAAGAAAAGATAACAGATCCTTTGTCTCGGTCTTACCGTTTGAATAATGGATTTATTTCAAATATAAAAAGCGTTCTTCAAAGGACGCTTTTTTTTGTTTTGGCATAAATCTATTTTTTTATCTTTGCACAAAAAAAATCAAATTGTATGCACGACGAAATCAATATGGTTCAGGATTTGGCATTAATATTTATTTCTGCCGGCGTTATAACGCTCATTTTCAGAAGTCTTAAACAACCGTTGGTATTGGGTTATATCGTAGCCGGATTTCTGATAAGCCCGCACTTCGCCCTGTTTCCCACAATCATTGCCGAAGAAAACGTAAAAGAATGGTCTGAAATAGGCGTTATTTTTCTGTTATTTGCACTGGGTCTTGAATTTAGTTTCAAAAAATTATTCAAAGTCGGCGGTCCGGCAGTGATCACAGCGGTTACAGAGGTGGCTACTATGCTGTGCGTAGGCTTTTTCATTGGATATTTGCTGGGTTGGACAACACTGGAAAGTATCTTCCTCGGCGGTATGCTCGCCATGTCTTCTACAACTATTATTATTAAAGCATTCGAAGACTTAAATCTTCGCAATCAGAAGTTTACCAACATCGTATTCGGCACGTTGGTAGTCGAAGACATTGTAGGTATTTTAATGATGGTGATGCTATCGACAATCGCCATAAGTCAAAATGTTGCCGGCGGCGAAATGATGCTTAGCCTGTTGAAATTAGGATTCTTTTTGATACTCTGTTTTTTGGTCGGAATTTACGTATTACCTACTTTTTTCCGCAAATTTCGCCGGTCAATGAACAACGAAACGCTGTTGGTTATATCCATTGGTCTCTGCTTCGGATTAGTCGCTTTGGCTACCCACCTTGGGTTTTCCGCTGCTTTGGGCGCTTTCATTATGGGCTCTATTCTGGCAGAAACTATCGAAGGAGAACACGTCGAACATTTGACTAAAAACATCAAAGACCTTTTTGGCGCCGTGTTCTTCGTATCGGTTGGAATGATGGTCAATCCAAGTGCGCTGGTGGAGTATTGGCTGCCGATTTTAATCCTCACACTGGCTACTATCCTGGGAAAATCGTTTTTCTCATCGGTAGGCGTCCTTCTTTCGGGTCAGCCGTTGAAGGTAGCCCTGCAATCGGGATTCAGTCTGGCGCAAATCGGCGAATTCGCCTTTATCATTGCCACATTGGGTTACAGCTTGGGGGTTATGAGCGATTTTATCTATCCGATTATCGTAACCATATCGGTTATAACCACTTTTACCACTCCTTATTTCATCCGTCTTGCCAATCCTTTTTATGAGTGGCTGGATCCGAAACTCCCGCCGGCATTCAGAACGTTTCTGGAAAACTACTCCTCTGGAGGCGACCTCGTAAAAGACGAAAGCGATTGGAAAAAATTGATGAGATATTACCTGACCAATATTTCCGTTTACAGTATTTTGCTGATTGCAGTAATTCTCTCGTTCACCTACCTTGTATGTCCGTTTATCTCGAAAGAATTAACCGGTCATATTCCCGATCTGCTTATCAATCTCATTAATGCACTACTGACAATTATTGCAATGATTCCGTTTTTAATGGGTTTGGTAGCTGGCAGCCGGAAAAAGAAAGAACTTGCGGCAAGACTGATTTCAGACGGCAACAAAGCGAATCGTCGCAGACTGGTGGCTTTAGCCCTGTTCCGCATATTTCTGGCTATGTCTTTTGTTATACTTGTATCATTCATCCATTTTCATACTACCTCCGGGGTTATTGCTTTCATTGTGTTAGCAATCATAGTTTTCCTTTTCTTTGCTCACAGGAATTTTAAAGCGCACTGGGTCATGGAAGACCGCTTTTTGTCCAATCTGAATCAAAAAGAGGAGCATGAGCGGCAAAAGAGCCCGTTGCGCAGTTCGATTAACTCTCAGTTGTCTAACCGCGACATTCATTTAGCAAAAGTAATCGTATCGCCCGACTCGCCCTTTATTGGGAAATGCCTTAAAGAGCTGGATTTGCGGAAAATTTACAATATCAATATCGTTAAAATAATTCGCGGACATAAAGAAATCTATTTCCCCAATGGAGATGAGTGCATATATCCTTCCGACCACCTTACCGCAATCGGTACGGACGAACAAATTACCGCCTTTTCCCAAATAGTGGAAATAGAAGATACGGAAGAACCCCAAGTTAATAAATCGGATTTGGAGTTATCCTCCTTTGTCGTCAAAGAGGACTCCCCTATTCTGGGTAAAAATCTGGGTCAGAGCGGATTTCGAGATTCGAAATGCATGGTTATAGAAATCGACCGGGGGAAAGAGGTATTTATCAATCCGGATGTGGCGTTTATTTTTGAAGAAGGTGATTTAGTTTGGGTTGCAGGGGAAAAGGAGAAGATACAGCAGTTCGTTTAATCCGACGTACAGTATATTCATTCATTGGAACAACTGTAAAGTCAGATGATTGTAATGTTGTAATAAAACAAAAACGGCAAAAATATCTTGCAATCAGAAAAAATGTTTGTATGTTTGCAACATTATTTTTGTAATCTATTTGTATGTGATATGGAAAGAACTATTAGGAAAAACAACAATCAATATCATTTTTTGATTGAGCAAATCGGCGATTTGTTGCTTCAAGGGCGCAGGCAAGCAGCTTATGCTGTGAACAATATTTTAGTGCAAACCTATTGGCAGATAGGGCAATATATTGTTGAGTACGAACAAGGAGGTGCACTTAAAGCAGAGTACGGAGATGAGTTGCTATTACGTTTGAGCAAAGACCTAACCTTGTTACATGGGAAAGGGTTTAGTCGAAGTAATGTGCAAAGAATGAGAAAGTTATATCTTTTTTATCCAATTTGTGCGACAGTGTCGCACAAATTGAGTTGGAGTCATTATGTAGAAATCCTGAAAGCCAATAACGAATTGGAAATCAAGTTCTACACCAAACAATGTGAAAAAGAAAACTGGAGCGTCCGTGAATTGAAACGCCAAATGAAAAGTATGCTTTTCCACCGTTTGGCATTGAGTAAAGACAAAGAAAGCGTACTGGCAATCGCTGAGAAAGGGGCGGAAATTCAAAAGCCCGAAGATATTATCAAAGAACATTTTGTCTTTGAATTTTTGGGTATTCCGCAACAACAATATTTAGAAGGCGAACTGGAGGAAAAGCTAATTCTGAATTTGGAAAACTTCTTGCTCGAACTCGGCAAAGGCTTTGCTTTTGTGAAGCGACAATACCGTGTTCCTGTCGGCAACAGGAAATTTTCAGTCGATTTGGTGTTTTATCACATCATTTTGAAATGTTATGTTTTGATAGACCTGAAACGTGGCGAAGTGGAACACGGCGATATTGGTCAAATGAATTTTTACCTCAACTATTTCCGCAAAGAAGTAAACGTTGAAACCGACAACGAGCCAATCGGCATAGTATTGGGTGCATACCAAGACCGTGTTATGGTTGAATATGCAATAGATAATATTAATAATCAACTGTTTGTAAGCGAATATCAACTATACCTCCCGCTAAAAGAAGATTTGGAAAAAGAATTGGTAAGGCTGCTTGAAAACAATGAACAAAGTTGAAAATTCGTTATTTTTCTATTGCAGAAATACAATCAATTTTTCAATCCGCAATGGATTTACGGAATTCGTAGAATCACTCTTATTTATAGAATTACAGAAACTTTTGCCCCGTTCGATAAATTAATTTGCCCGTTAGTAACCACCTGCTCCCCTTCATTGATACCTGCAAGCGCCTCTATATAAGCATTATATTGACGCCCTGTTGTAATTCTCGTAAGCTGAACCATATCTCCTTTTACAACATATACCGAAGGCTCTTTCACGCTGCTTACAATAGCGTCGCGGGGAATCATCAACGTTTTATTTGCTTTACCTGCGTTTACGCTTACATTTACATACGTTCCTGCCTTCAATGGGCTTTTAGAATTGTTGGCAATCAGGATTTCCACAGGATAGGTGTGGGCGTTGTTTCCTCTTTGAGCGATACCCGAAATATTGGCTTTAAAGTTTGTATTCGGGAGGACATCGGTGGTAACATGCGCTTCCATACCTGTATACAATTGATATACATCGGATTCGGAAACTGTCAATTGTACTTTCAACTGCGAAATATCGGCAATGCCAGCAATGGCTGTTCCCGTATTGACAAAAGCACCTAATTCCGTATTTTTTGAGGTAATATAACCGCTAAACGGGGCTATAATTTTGGTATCATCCAATTGTTTCTTCGCATTTTCCAGTTGAATGGCGGCATTTTCATAGCCTATCCGCATATCGCGCAATTGGGTTTCGGAAACGGCATCGCCTTTGCGCAAAACCTGGTATCGTTCGTAGTCTTCCTTGAACTTATTGTAGTTTATTTGCGCATTTTCGTAAGCGAGACGTTTATACGTATCGTCCACTTTTGCCAATACTGTGCCTTGGTTTACAAAATCGCCCATTTTGAAATTGAGTTGTACGATTTTTCCCGAAGTTTCGGAGGCTACGGTTACTTCCTTGTAGGGTTCGGCGGTTCCGACCAATTGCAGCATTCCGCTTGTTTCTCTTAATTCGGCGGCGGCTACCGTGACGCTTACTTTTTCTTCGGTTGTTTTCACTTCCTTGCGTGTGTTTATCTCCTGTTTGTTGGCGTACAATTTCCACACCATAACGCTAAACAATAGCGTAATAACTCCTGTAATGATGATTTTTGTTTTCATTTTTTTTATTGAATTTAATGATGAATATTTTATTTTGTCTTGAACCAGGATTTTAACAAGATTATCAAGATTGACAGGATTATTAATCTTGGGAATCTTGATAATCTTGTTAAAATCCTGGTTCAGACAGTTTCCTTATATCGCCGTTCAACGACATGATTTTTATTTCCGCCTCCCTGTAATTGTACAAAGCGGTTAAATAGTTGGCTTGAGCGCTGCTTAAACTCATTTCGTCCTGCAAAAGGTTGCTCATGGTAGACAAACCTTCGCGGTACTTCAAAGCTGTTTCGTCGTACACTCTTTCTGCCAGTGCTGTATTTTGTTTTTGGCGTTCCACATTTGCTTTATTGTTTTGGTAGTTATTGACGGCATTTTGATAATCTGCCGTAAATTTCTCCTTTCTATCGGATAATAAAGCTTCTGTTTTTTGAAAGTCCATTTTTGCCTGTAAGGATTTTGAGCGTTTTTCAAATCCGTCGAAAATCGGAATGGATAATCCAAGACCAATATAAGAAGAGCCAAACCATTTGTTTTCGGGACTATCGTTGAAGTAGTTTCCAAACTCATTCCGCATTCCTTGATAGGCATATTGTCCGGTAAAGACAAGGGAAGGCATATAACCGCTGTTAACCACTTTTCGATTCATACGGTTGATTTCCAACTGCGATTCAAGTAATCGAATATCAATATGACCAGAAAAATCGGACATGACGCCGGGCATGCTTTGCAATAGTCGTATTTCGGAAACGTCCGTCAGGACAATCGTTTTATCAAGCGGGATGTTTAGCATGTATTTCATCATGTTGTGCTGTTGCTCTAAACCTGCTTCTACGTTGCTTAATTGCGTGTATAAGTTTTCCAGATTAATACTTACGCGGTCGTAATCAACTTGTTTCCCCATACCGTTGTCTACCAGAATTTTGGTAATATCCTGTATGCGTTTGGTGCGGGTGATGTTTTCCTCAACCAAACTTCTTTGTTGAGAGGTAGTCACAGTAAGAAAATAGAGTTTTGCCACTTCTGCGGCTAATTCTTCACCGGCTTTTTCGATGCCCAAATCATTGAGTTGGGTTACCTTTTTGGATAATTGTATGGCAGTTATGGCGGTTTGATTGTACAGTACCCAACTAAGTGTAGCGTTTGCGCTTGTATTAAATTGAACTCCCATTTGTACGGGTATGGTTGTTCCGGGTTGTCCGATGATTTCGCCCGGAAGCAAGGTAGTCGGTAACGATAAATTATCTTGAAAGTTAGCCCCTACATTGATTTTGGGGATAATGGCAGAAATTGCTTCTGCTTTTTTGTGTTGACTTTTTTCTCTGTCAATGCGGGCTGTTTTGATGTTGATGTTTTCATCTACAGCGATTTGCACACACTGTTGAAGCGATAATGAAATGGCGCTGTTTTCCTGAGCGAAAAGGGAAGCGCTTCCAAAGAAAATAAGAACTATTGATAAAATGATTCGGTTCATGACATATTGCATTTATGTTTTTAACACTGCAAAAATATCATGTGAAATCCGGCTTTATATGGAAGAAATTACCGAAATGATGATTTTGGGGACTGAAATGCAGAATGAAGGAACTGGTGGGTAAATACAACTATATAACCGGATTATGATGCGTAAAAATTTAAGTCGTAATCAAATAACACACATGTTAGGCATGGCATCTTGCCATAGCCGTCAAGTTAAGGAAAAGATAATGTATAACGTTACATTATGTGAAGAATAATAAATAAAACAGAGGCTAAAGAACAAGAAATAGAAAATTTCAGTAACTTCGTCAACCATTTTTTATACCGAACTTACGCATGTCAGACGACAACAACATAATAAACGAATTTAACCAAGGCGAATACAAATACGGATTCGTCACCAATATCGAAACCGAAGTTATTCCTAAGGGATTAAACGAGGATATTGTACGCCTTATTTCCTCCAAAAAGCAAGAACCGGAATGGCTGCTCGAATTTCGCCTCAAAGCCTATCGCCACTGGTTGACATTGAAAATGCCTGCGTGGGCGCATCTTTCCATTCCCGAAATAAACTATCAGGACATTTATTATTACGCTGCGCCTAAAACCAAGCCAAATCCCAAAAGTTTGGATGAGGTCGACCCCGAATTATTAAAGACTTTCGATAAACTCGGAGTTCCTCTTGAAGAGCGAAAACACCTTTCGGGCGTAGCGGTGGATGCAGTTATGGACAGCATATCCGTAAAAACGACCTCCAAAGAAAGACTGGCGGAACTCGGTATTATTTTCTGCTCATTCAGCGAGGCGGTGAAAGATTATCCCGATCTGGTGCAGAAATATTTGGGAACAGTCATTCCCCATACGGATAATTATTTCGCAGCGCTCAATTCGGCTGTGTTCAGCGACGGATCGTTTGTCTATATTCCAAAAGGCGTGCGCTGTCCAATGGAATTATCCACCTATTTCCGTATCAATGCGGCAAATACGGGACAGTTTGAGCGGACGTTGATTGTAGCGGACGACGACAGTTACGTCTCCTATCTCGAAGGCTGTACCGCTCCCATGCGCGATGAAAATCAATTGCATGCCGCTATCGTAGAGCTAATAACGCACGACCGCGCAGAGATAAAATATTCGACCGTACAAAACTGGTATCCGGGCGATAAGGAAGGACGCGGCGGCATCTACAATTTTGTAAGCAAAAGAGCGCTGTGTAAAGGAGATAACTCCAAAGTGTCGTGGACACAAGTAGAAACCGGTTCGGCGATTACTTGGAAATATCCGAGTTGTATTTTGCTGGGCGACAATTCGGTAGGAGAATTTTACTCCGTTGCCGTAACCAATAATTACCAACAAGCCGATACCGGGACAAAAATGATCCACGTTGGGAAAAATACCCGAAGTCATATCATCTCAAAGGGAATATCAGCAGGACATAGCCAGAATAGCTACCGGGGATTGGTCAGAATCTCCAAAAAGGCGGAAAAAGCGAGAAATTTCTCCCAATGCGATAGTCTTTTGCTGGGGGATAAATGCGGCGCCCATACATTTCCCTATATGGAAATAAGCAACGATACTGCCATTGTGGAACACGAGGCAACTACCTCTAAAATCAGCGAAGACCAGATATTCTATTGCAACCAGCGGGGTATCAGCAATGAAGACGCTGTCGGATTGATTGTAAACGGATACGCCAAGGAGGTGCTTAATAAACTCCCAATGGAATTTGCGGTGGAAGCGCAAAAATTGCTGCAAGTGAGTTTGGAAGGATCTGTGGGGTAAGAGGATTTTTAATGCCTCTTCTTCTGATCCATGATATCGCCGACACGATCTATTTCCAAGAAAGTTATTCCTTTTTCTATATCCTGACCTCCTCCTAAGTAAGCAATTTTATCGTCGTTATGTAAATATCCTTCTTTGATCAGCATTTTCAATGCTGCCAAAAAACAAGGGCGCGCATCTTTCCCCATTTCCTGATACAGGGGAATTACTCCATAAGAGAGAGCTAATTGGCGGATTAAACTTTCCCGGTAACAAACTGCCAGAACGGGACAGGATCCCCTGTACGCAGCCAGATATCTTGCCGTTCTCCCGGTGAAGCTCTCCGTGATTATTGCTTTTGTATCCAGATATTCCACCGATTCCACCGCTTGTTTGGCAAGAAAAGAGGTAATATCGCTTTTGTCGCGATCGCGTGGGATTCTAATATCATCCTCTTTTTGCTTGTTTTTTTCGGCTTCTTCTGCGATTTTTGACATCGTGCGAACCGATTCCACCGGATATTTTCCATAAGCAGTTTCTCCGCTCAACATAATGGCATCTGTGCGATTAAAAATGGCATCGGCAATATCCGTGACTTCTGCCCGAGTCGGGCGCGGATTAGTGATCATGGATTGCAGCATTTGAGTAGCCACAATGACCGGCTTTTTAGCTCCTATGCATTTGCGGATTAAAATACGTTGAATAGCGGGGACTTTTTCCAGAGGGATTTCAATACCAAGATCTCCTCTTGCAACCATCAATCCGTGAGCAGCATCTAAAATCTCCTCTACATTATCAACCCCATCTTGATTTTCTATTTTGGCAATCACTTTAATATCGCTCCTGTGATCATCCAAAATCTTCCGGACATCCATGACATCCTGCTTGTTCCTTACAAAAGAATGTGCGATGAAATCGACGTTATTTTCAATGGCATAAAGAATATTCTCCTTATCCCGCTCGGTGAGCGACGGCAGGTTTAGATGAATTCCAGGTATATTCACATTTTTCCGGCTTCCAAGCTCTGCGTCGTTCAGCGCTTTGCAAATAAGGTAATTTTCGGTCTTCGAAATAACCTTAAGCTCTATGGTCCCATCTTCGATCAGGATATCGGCGCCTGCATTTATATCTTGAATAAGGTTCTTGTAAGTCAGCGCGATCATCTCTTTTGAGCTTTCCAAGTCCGGATTTCCCGCGACTTTCAGTTCATCGCCGGCTTTTATTATGATAGGCTCTTTTGTGAAAGTCGTTCTTATCTCAGGTCCCTTTGTATCAATCAATATGCCTATTTGATTGGACACGGCACGTACATTGGCTATTACCTTGTTAAATCCCTCTATACCCATGTGGGCAGAGTTAAGCCGGACAATGTTCATCCCTTCATTAAACAACGCCCGGATGAAATCTACGTCGCAACGTTGATCTGAGATCGTTGCAACAATTTTGGTTTGTTTAGTCATAGTTTTGGTTGTTTTTATTTACATTTCTTCTTTATGCTTTTTTAGTTGAATCAGCGCTTCAATTGCCAGCCGGTAAGAGTCCATGCCAAAGCCCAAAATCACTCCTCTGCATACAGGCGACAGGAAGGAGTGATGCCTGAATTCTTCCCGCTTTTGCGTGTTGGATATGTGTACTTCTATAACCGGACACTTTACTGCCGAAATAGCATCGGCAATCGCTATGGAAGTATGTGTATACGCTCCGGCATTTAATATGATTCCGTCGGAAATAAATCCCGTTTCCTGGATAATATCAATCAATTCTCCTTCGACGTTGGATTGATAATAGGAGATATTGATTCTCGGATATGTTTTTTCCAACACCTCCAAATAATCTTCGAACGACTGGTTTCCATAAATGGAAGGCTCCCTTTTGCCAAGTAGATTCAGATTGGGACCGTTAATAATAATAATGTTCATATTCGATCAATAAATTAAAAATAAAACAATCTGATCAGCAAGTTTCTTCTTGCCTTCACAATAATTGACGAACAAAAATAATTATTTTTATTGAATACCTTTAATCTTCGTCCGAATATATGTGGATTATCTGTTCATTTTCTTGTAAATTTGTGGATTGTGCGAAAAAACGCCGAAGGCGTTAAATGTGGATAACCCCGTGCAAGCGTAGCGCAGCTCGGGGTCTGAACACCTGCCGGAACAAGAACTACGAAGTAGTTCAACTCCTACGGAGTTCCGGACAGAGACGTGGTATACTGCGTCTCTACCCCGAGCTGCGCTGCGCTTGCACGGGGTTATCCACGTATAAGTCCTATCGGACTTTCGCTTCGATATGCACGTTTCAACTCTTGATCCGTACTAATAACAATTCGAGGATGAATATAAAATCCTATTTGAATGATCCGGTCATTCGTAATTATCAGGTGTACTTGAAACTGGAACGCTCTCTTTCCAGCAACACAGTAGACGCCTATTTGGAAGATCTTTACAAACTTCTTAATTATTTTGGGGTAATAGGGATTAATTATCCAAAAGCCTCTTTAGAGCAGCTACAGGATTTTTTGGTGGGATTATGCGAATTGGGGATTGGTAACCGTTCCCAAGCTCGGATTATCTCCGGAATAAAATCCTTTTATAAATTTCTTTTGCTGGAAGAGATATTAAAAGAGGATCCGACCGAATTGCTGGAGGCTCCGAAGATAGGGCGAAAATTGCCCGAAGTACTCTCTCTGGATGAAATAAACGAAATTCTCTCTTCCATTGATTTGAGTACGCCACAGGGACACCGGAATAAAGCCATGCTGGAAGTGCTGTATAGTTGCGGGCTACGTGTTTCGGAGCTGGTAAATCTCCTGATTTCCAATCTTTATTTGAAAGATGAATTTCTTTCGGTTATCGGGAAAGGAAGCAAACAGCGGTTAGTGCCTATATCGCCGGCTGCCATTCGCGAAATTAATTTTTGGATGAAAGACCGGGACAAGCTGGATATTAAGAAAGGCAATGAAGATTTTTTGTTTTTGAATAAATTTGGAACGAAACTAAGCCGTATTATGGTTTTCAACATCATTAAGGAACAAGCTAAAGTTGTAGGGATCCGTAAAAACATCAGTCCGCATACATTCCGCCACTCCTTTGCTACCCATTTGTTGGAAGGAGGCGCCAATCTGCGGGCAATTCAGGAGATGCTGGGGCATGAATCCATTCTGACGACGGAAATCTATACACACATGGATATGAAGTTGCTGAGAAGTGAAATAATACGTTTTCATCCAAGAAACCGGAAGGGGATGCAGTACGATCCGTAGAGACGTTGTGCACAACGTCTCTACAAGGACGCAAAATCTCACACATTTCTCCTCAAGCATTTATACGCTTCATGAATCGTGCGGAATTTTTCTGCCGCCTGTGCCTGTACCGCTACATCGTTGGAATCACTCTTGTCGGGATGGTATTGCATGGCTAATTTCCGGTATGCTTTTTTTATCTCTTCGGCGGAAGCGTCCTTGTTCACCGAAAGCGTCTCGCAAGCCTTTTCAACATCATCCGGCGATACATATAGTCGCAATTGCCTTTTTTGTTGATAGCTGTAAAAGGAAGGGAATTGAAGCGTCAACTTGGTGAAATCGGAAGTACTGATAGTAATGTGGCGAGCTATTCTTGATAGAATTTTCGCCTCGTTTTCGCAAATTTCGCCATCGGCATCCGCAATGCGAAAAAGCACGGTCAGGAAATCCAATTTCTGGGAGTATGAGAAGCTTCGGTTGAGGCGCAAGCAATGGGGACGAAAATTTGTAATTCTCTTTTCTAGCAAATGTTTCAAAAGCAGTAGCATCTTTTTTGCTTTTTTCTCTCTGAAATTTTCCAATAAAAAAGATTTGACTTCTGCCAGTTCTGATCTGGGATTTCGACTGTCTGCATTCATGATAACGGCAATAAGTCCCATTTGGGCAGCGTCAATATCCGGGATCGCTTTTTTCCTCTCTGCCTCTTTAATTGCTGCTGATCTTTTGAAAAAAAGGTAGATACACAAACAAATAAAAGGGAAAAAGAATAAGAAGAAAAAAAGCGGAGATTCCGAAATAAAGAAAACAGACAGGAAAAGCAGCACAAAGAGGATAGGAATGCCCAAAAGAATCCCAAAAAAAACACTAAGACATGCTCCTATTACTTTCTCTTCCGTGTCTTTATGCATATCGTTTTTCAGAATGAAACCGAGACGCCTCCCATGACATTGAATCTGTGGACGGTATATCCGTACCAGTTGGCATATTCCTGATTGAGCAGGTTATTCAGGTTCAAGAAAATATTCATAAAACTGAGCAGCTTGTAATTGGCTCCTAAACTCAGATCGTTGATGTTTTTCATTGGCGTGTTTCCGGATATCACTGGACCGAAGAAACCGTTTGGTCGTGCATAGCGTCCGGCTTCAAGGCGGTAAGCCAGATTTAGGCGGAGATAATCCGTCACGCAATAGCTGGTCTGAAAATCAAGTTCCCAAGCCGGCATTTGCCATGGTTTTTCAACATCGCTTAATGACCACGCATTATATTTTGATTTGAACGTAAAGTTCAGTTTGTCTTGCCAATTATAGAGAAGCGTCAGTCCTGCATTAAACAATCCTGCGTCTTTATCATATACCACATCGAACATGTTGTACGCTCCTATACAGCTTTCTTTATTTACAAAGAAATAAGGATTGTTTATAATCTTGTAGCCGAGAAAGAAGTCGGCATTTACTTTGTTGAAAAATTTGATTTTCGTTCCGGCATATATATCAATCGGGGTATAAGTATCCTCTATCCGTACATCCGGCGAAATATACGGATTCAATTGGGTAACATAACGGTAATTGTTTACCGTTAAATCTCCGGTAACACCGGCATAAATATAGAGTTTTTGGTCAATCACTTTTACGTTTCCGTAAATATCGGGAGAAATTGTTCCGGGACGACCTTGTCCGATGCTGAATGCCCCTTTTATCCCAATGACCATTGTTGCCCCTTGCCCTTCAAACGTATAGTAGGGATTTAGTTTGATTACCGTGTAATCTTTCAGATTATCGGTACGTTCGGAACGATAACTGGGGATAAAAATATTTTCTGGTTTGTTCAAAAACATGTTGTACATTTCCAATTTAGCTCCCAATGATGAACCTTCCATGCGGTAATCTCCCATTACGTTGGTGTAAATCGTGTGTTCGGACAGCTTATTCCTGTTTTGAAAAAGCTGGTAATTGGTCTGTAAATCGTATTTCCACTTGGAGATGTATTCTTTGCTCCGGTAACGCAGGTTTGCGTCGAAATTGGTAAATGCTTGTTTCGGGTCGTCAGGATCAGAACGACCCATCCTACTGCTATACCCGTAGTAGTCAAAGCGATTGTATCCACCTCCGACAGAAGCCATTAATTCCTTGTTCCGTACGTTTCTAAGAAATGAAAGTCGTGCTTTGTTGTCGTTGGTCAACGCTTGGGTGCTGACCGGTTCGGTTAACGAAGGGTATAACTCCGGCGTCAGTTTTACGTCGCCGAAAGAGGAGTTATGTTTCAAATAAAAGTCGATCAAGTATTGCGAATCTTTGTAGAGCGGAGTATACAGTTCGCCTAAAAAAGAGGTATAATTTCCTCCGCCCACTTTTATCATGCCGTCTTTGTAGGAAGGAAACGGCAGAGGCGCAACGGTTGCATAGTCGAGTGAAGGAATTACATCGCTTTTGAGAGAAAAAGGCGTTGTCCTTACCGCATAGTTGGTCTGAATTCTTTTTGCTTCAATATCCTTCAATTCGGGCATGGTATTTATTTTCCCCGCTTCCTGTATGACGGGATTGTACTCTTTAACCACTTCTATGTTTCGCGCAATAGTGGTATCCGTGGCGGCACGTTGTGCGGAAATGGTCAGGCAGCAGCCTGCGAAAATTCCTAGTATAATGAAATGTTTCATATATAATTTAATTTAAGCCTCTCCCCCCAACCCCCTCTCCACAAGAGAGGGGGAGTGGAGCGTATTTCATCATTATTTCAATTATTAGAATATTTTATCAATTCAATTACCAAAATGACCTTCCACATTTAGTCTCCCCTCTCTTGTGGAGAGGGGCAGGGGGAGAGGTCTTACTCATTTATCACCTTGTCAAATTCCCTGTTTTCAATTTCATCAAGACGAGCCTTGATTTCAACTGCTATGTCATCTTTCCCTTTGTAATTTTCGCGCATGCTCAACAGATATTGTTTCGCTTCGAAATCCCTGCCTTGCGAGAGGTAAATGTCCGCGAGCAAGATAAAACTTTTTGCCAGCCAATACTGATGCGGGGTATTTTTCTCGATGAAATTGAATATTTCCTTTTCTGCTTCTTCCGGTTTATTTTCAAAAAAGAGATATTCCGCTACATAGTATTTCGCTTCGGCGCCGTACTGATCCAATGTATTTTCGGAGAGAGTACGATAATCTGCAAAAGCATTTTCCAAATCATTTTTCTTTTCATACGCTTTGGCTCTCGTGTAAAGGGCTTCGCGTTGAATGACAGGATTCTGCCTGTCTCCTTTTATCAGTTCGTCGGCGACGGCGATTGTTGCGTCGTAATTTTCCAGCATGATGTTACAGCGAAGCATTCCCAACCGGGCGGCCTCCCTGTTGTCTGCCTGCTGAGTTACTTCCAACAGGCGTTTCAGGGTGACGAGGTTGTCTTCACACTCATTCAAGTCATATTGAATTTCGGCTAATCTTACCAGCGCAGCTTCCATGCTCGGATGACCGGTCTTGAAGGCAACGGTTTTGTATTGCTCTGCCGCTTTCTTTTTAGCGCCTGTGTCATAATAACTGTTTGCAAGATAGAAGCGGGCATTGTCGCTGAAACTGCTTTCCGGGAAGTTGTCTAAGTATCTGGAAAAACTTTCGGCGGCTTTCGCATAATCTCCCATGACATAGAGCCGTTCGGCAGCCAGGTAAGTAAGGGAGTCCTGTTCCGACCGCTCAAATGTAGCGATTCCACCAAGCGAACCGACATAGTCGGCATAAGCCTGAATGTTGTCTTTTTCGAAATAGATTGTTTTCAGGTTTTCGAGCGATGTTTTTGCCTCCACGCTGCTTGGGAAGTAATCGATAATTTCCTTATAAATGGAGATGGATTTATCATAATCGCCCATTTCATCGTACAACATAGCCGTTTGAAGTCTTGCTTTCCGGCTAAGTGGGCTGTGAGGGTATTTCAACATGAGGTCATCATAAGTCGAAATAGCCGATTTATTGTCTCCAAGCATGATGTATGAGCGACCAATTTCATACATGGCATCTGCCAAATATTCCGACTGAGGGAATGTTTTTATTAACTTTTGCAGGGTGGTGATTTTTCCCTCATAATTTTTCTGCAATCCTTTTACAAAAGCTTGCTGGAAACAGGCATAATCGGCACCCGAACCTTGCAGCGCATATACGGTGGCGTAACTTCTTTCCGCATTTTCAAAATCGCGGTTGTAGAAGTAGCAGTCTCCGATGCGGTTGTTGGCGTCAGCAACCAGCGATTTGTTTTCCTCTTCCAGGTTTATATACTTGCGAAACCAGTTCAATGCTTCGTTGTATTTCTTTTGTGAGAAATAGGAATATCCCAAATTATAGTGCGCTACGTTAAATTCTCCGGAATTTCGGGCTCCTACCGAAGTCAGGAAATGTTGATAATCGGCGGCGGCTTTGGGGTAGTCCTTTAACCGGTTATGGGATTCGCCTCTCCAGAAAAGAGCCAATGCTTCCGTCTCCCTATTCGAACTACCGTCTTCCAATGATTCTGTAAATAATTCAATGGCTTTCTCATAATTTCCTTTTATAAAATTCTGAATCCCGAGACTGTATAAAATCCGTTGACGCGCTTCAAGTATCTTTGAATTTTTGGTTTTTATCTTCTGAATGGATTCGTAGGCTGCTTCGTAATTTTTTGTCGTCAAATATATGTTTACCAGGTAATCATAAATATTGTCCGAATAGCCGGATTTCGGAAATTCTTTCAGGAAGCGTTCGAAGGCACGAATCGATTCATTGAAAGGGGAGTACGATTGTTCGTATACAATGAGGACGTAGTTGTAAAGGGCTTCTTCCTGTATGTTTTTGTCAAAATCCATGCGGGCAGCCGATTCAAAAGCCAGACGGGCATTAGTTTTGTCGTTTTCTTTCAGGTAAGCGCCGCCCAAGTGGAGGTAAGCGTTTTGCCCTATCGCATCTTCTGTGACTGTTACTTTCTGCAAATGCGGAATGGCGTTCTTGTATTGCTGGGTTTCGTAGTAAGCGATGCCGAGCATGTACATGTTATTTCGCATGACAGGCGTCGCTTTTTTCTCGTAAAGGGCGAGGTATTTGATGGTATTCGTATAATCTTTCCGATAAAAATAACACTCTCCCAATAGCCTGTGTACTTCGGTATTGTTTGCATTGTCGGGGTATTTTTTCAGCAATTCTTCGCCTGATTGTATGACTTCGTCGTATTTTTTCTGCGAATAATAGATTTGCAAAATGTAGTAGGGAACGATCCGGGCATAGTCGGGATGATCTTGCAGGGAAAGAAATACAGGCAACGCCTCATCGTATTTTTTCTGCTGATAGTCAATATAGGCGCTGTAATAACGGGCAGAGGCTTCGTATTTACTCTCTTGCGAAAGGAGTGTTGAGAATGCTTGCTTGGCTGCCGGCAAATCGTTGACTTGTAAATAGCAATATCCTGTCCGGAAATAATAGTCGGCTTTTTCTTCTTTCGACAGGTTTTCGGGATTGGATTTATTGAAGAAATCAAGGGCTTCCTTGAATCTTTTCTTGTCGAAAGAGAGAGTTCCCTGCAAAAACCTTACACGGTCTACATGGATCGAATAGGGATTGTTCGAGACAAATTGTTCCAACCTTTTCCCTGCATCTTTCCGGTTCATTTCGTAGGCGCTGGTTGCCAGATAATACTCGGCTTCGGGATAGAGCGGCGAACGGTCTTTGTGCTGGGTTTGCAGATATTCGTCGAGATAACGAAAGGCTGGGCTGAATTGCTTTAAATCGTACATCTCTTTTCCGTCGTAAAACAGTTTGTCGGGATGCGTATACGTTTTTGATTTTTGCGCGCAAATATTTGTTAGAGAAAACAATAAGAACGCAAATAAAAATATTCGTTTCATTTCTTAAAGTCCAAAATTAATTTGTACAAATATACGTAAAAATGATTTTAAGTAGCAGTAAAAAATCAAAAAAAGAAAACGGCAAAATCCATTCATGAATTTTGCCGTTTCTTTAAAAATCCCCTCTAAAATTTTTTAATAGGAAAAACAAATTTTCGTCCGGCTAAATTTGGATAAAAATTTATATATTTGCAATTCAAAAAGAAAAAAATTATATATGATACATGCCATTCCTTTTAATACTATTGTAAATGCAATCTACAAATTACCGGTAGAAGAACGTTTGGAACTTAAACATCTGTTGGAACACAATATTGTGAATACTCGTCGAGATGAAATTTTGGCTAATTACAAACAGACAAATGAAGCATATAAGGCGGGAGAATTGAAGTTTTCGTCAGACATTAACGAACTCAAAAATATGTTGTAATGGAGGTTTCGTTCGGCAATTCGTTCGAAAAAATATTTCGTAAACGGATAAAAGGGACAGCGTATGAAGTCTTGTTTTGGGAAACACTTGATCTGTTTATAAAAGACCCGTTTGACGACCGGTTAAGAACACATAAACTTTCGGGGAAATTAAAATCTTTGTGGAGTTTCAGCGTTGATTATAATTTGCGTGTCGTGTTCTTTTTTACAAAAGAAAAACCAACTAAAGCGATATTTGTGGATATTGGAACACATGATGAGGTATATTAATCATCTAAATCAATTTACCCTACTTAAAGGAACTTCTCCCCGAAAAAAACGAATAATATTTTCCGACGCGTAACGGCTCATTGCATTTCTCCCGTCGACGGTGGCAGTCCCATTGTGCGGGGCAAGGACGACATTATCCATTGTGAGCAGCTCCGGCGAGATAAGAGGCTCGTGTTCATAAACATCCAATGCCGCTCCGCCAAGTTGTCCCGATTGCAGGCTCTGGACAAGCGCCTTCTCGTCGACAACGGCGCCCCGGGCTGTATTGACAAGAATAGCGCCTTTTTTCATGCGATTCAACTCGTTTTCTCCGATCAGGTGCCGGGTATTTTCGGATAGAGGTATATTAAGTGAAATATAATCGGAAGAAGTCAGCAGGTCGTCGAAAGAGAGATAGGTTGCCTCGTATTTTTGTTCCGTTTCCAACTCCAGCCTGTTCCGGTTATGGTAGGATACTTTCATTCCGGAAGCGACCGCCCGGCGGGCAATTGCCCGTCCGATCCTGCCCATTCCTATTATACCAAGGGTTTTTCCATAAAGTCCTGTTCCGAGATTTTCCAATGTTCCCCATTTTATTGCATTTTCCAGGCGTAATTTCCGGTCACATTCCGAAACCCTGCGCGCCACTGCCGCCATTAACGCAAATGCAAGTTCTGCCGTAGGTTCGATAACTGGGTCGGGAGTATTTGTAACCACAATTCCTTTTGGGGAGGCGTAATTAATATCTATATTGTCATATCCTACGCCGTAATTTGCTATAATCCTGAGGTTTTCCCCCGCATCAATCAACTCCTTGTCTACTTTCAAATTAAACATCGACAACAAGGCGTCGCAATCTTTTATATGTGCGAACAACTCTTCTCTGCTGAAAACATTTTTTTCAGGGAAAATCAAATCAAAATCCACAGCCAGTTTGTCGAAACCTTCCCGGAAAAGACTGTATGTGATTAGAACCTTTTTTTTCATTTTGGAGAATTTTAATGTTAAAACCTCTCCCCCAGCCCCTCTCCTGTGGAGAGGGGAGCGGAGCATATCTCATTATTAGCTTAGTTAGCCAGCACCTCCTTCCTGTTTAGTCACCCCTCTCCTGTGGAGAGGGGTTGGGGGAGAGGTCTTAACTAAAAAATAGCTGTTCGATTTTGTGTATCAAACAGCTACTTTATATTTATTCAAATTCTGCCGCCGTAGAGACGTAGCGCGCTACGTCTCTACAAACGCCACAATAATTATTGTTCTTCCGATGATTTATGGATAATTTGTCCATCTTGTCTTACCACAAACTCAACGCGTCTGTTCAACGCTCTTCCTTCCGGAGTAGAGTTTGTTGCAATAGGATTGGCTTCTCCCCTACCCACAGAGACAAGTCTAAATGACTCAATTCCTTTATTCATCAAATATGTACGTACGGCATGAGCTCTTCTGTCCGACAAATCCAAATTCGATTGCGGATTTCCCGCATTATCGGTATGTCCGATTATTTCCAAATCAAATTTAGGATTTTCTTTCATAATGGTTACAATTTTGTCCAATATTGGATAAGAAATCGGTTTTATGTCGGCTCTCGCTGTTTCAAATTGGATGCCGCGCATGCTTTCATTAAATGTCTTCTTAGTTCTGTCATCAACGCCTCTTTCAGTCGAATTTACAATCCTTGCAGCCTTTAATCTTTCTTCAACAAATGCGGTGTCGACTTTTTGTTGTACTTGTTTTTCCAACTTATCAAGTTTATTGCAACAAGTATCGGTCTTCATATTCCTAATCATGTTTTCCATCTCGGCTAACCGCCTGTTTACATCTCTCATGCTCGGATCTCCGTAGCTGAGATTGCGGACGTGATATGACTTGCCGAAATGAGGCTTGTAGCGGAACGTCAAAGTGAGTACTTCAAATGCATCGTTCCAGTTTCCTTGTCTTACATTCGTAACATATCCTTCATAATTATCTTTATCATGTAGACGATATTCCCCTTTTAATCCAAGTGCCCAATATTTACTGAGGTTGTATTCGACCAACAAGGCAATAGGCCAAACCCAAGCTTTTCCGCCTTCCAAATCCATGCCATTTACTACATCTCCTGTAGTTTTGTCTGTCATTTTTGCATTATAGAATGACATTCCCATACCGACATTCAAAAATACTCCCCATCTTTGCGGTCTGGATCTGTAAAATAAATTCGCCATATTAACGGATAGATAAGCATCCACTTCCTGGGCAGTTCCTTTCAATTCGTTGTTAGTCCCTTTAGGCTCTGCTCCGTATGGTATGTAGGCATATCCCACACCAAATCCGAAAATAGGGTTGAAGGTACGTTCTATATTTGCGGTTAAAGTATAATCCAATGAAGCCGAAGGAACTACTCTTTTAACGTCTTCTCTTATATCTCCGTCAAATATACTCGTTCCTATGCCAACACCGATCGACCAGTGGGCAAAGGATTTGTTTTGCGTTAATGTATAATTAGGGGAATCACTCCTTCTCAGGAGTAAAGATGCATCCTTAGACTGAGACGGACTTGTTGCATTCGTGCCATTGTCTTGTGCGAAAACAGATCCCGAAGCACAAAGAACAGCTAAAAAGATAGTGTATAATTTATTTTTCATAAATGTGATAATAAAATGATTTTATCCTTAAATTTAAACCCTACAAAATAACAAAATATTTTTGTAGAAGATATTAGGCGGTAAAGTTAATAATCATTAAGTGAAAAACAAAAAAAAAGGCAAGAAAATTATTTTTTTTCTGCAAAAACACCTCATAACTTGCAATAATCATATTATTTTAATCTAAAGTTCTCGAAAAATCATTTTTCTTAAGACACAATTTATCCATTTGAAAAAATTATTGTCCTATTTTATCACACTTCCCGTATTCTTACTTATCTCGTTCGCTTTCGTTATTATTATGCGCTTCACTCCTGCTTGAATCGCCTCAAAAGAGTTTTCCAGCTTCGGAATCATTCCGCCCTGAATAATCCCTTTTTTGACATACTCGTCAAACAACGGACGGGTAATTTCAGGAATCACGCTTTCGTCGTCGTTTTCATTCATTAAAACACCTTTTTTCTCAAAGCAATAGACCAGCGTAACGTCAAAATAACCGGTCAGCGCTTTAGCGGCTTCCCCCGCAATCGTATCGGCGTTTGTATTGAGCATATTTCCTTTTTTATCGTGCGTCAAAGGAGCTAACACGGGGACAACTCCTTTGAGAATCAAATCGGCAAGTATGCCGGCGTTTACCTCCTTTACATCGCCGACAAAACCGTAATCCACCTCTTTTACCGGACGTTTTTCGGAGCGCATGTAGTTCAAGTCGGCGCCGGTCAATCCTAATGCGTTCATGTTCAATGCTTGCAGTCGGGCTACGATTGTTTTGTTGACTAATCCGGCGTAAACCATGGTCACAATTTTAAGGGTCTCCTCGTCGGTGACGCGCCTGCCGTTTACCATTTGGCTCTCTATGCCCAAGCGTGAGGCTAAGGCGGTTGCAGAGCGTCCGCCGCCATGAACAAGGATTTTATATCCTTCGATTGACGAGAAATCGACCAAAAGTTGTTCTAACGTATCTTCCTCTTCAACTATTTTCCCTCCGACTTTAATGATTGTTAGTTTTTGCATGGTTGTTTTATTTTTTAGTAACGTGTAAAAAATTATTTTTTAATTGTACGACAAAATTACTGCATCGGTAACCTTTATCGCTACCGCTGATGTCCGAAGGACTAAATATGAATAACCCCCAATGAAGCGAAGCGATTGGGGGCTGGTGAAATATCCTTCTCTCCGCAACCCGAAGGGTTGAATGTATAGATAACTCATTATAAGCAGTTCAACCCTTCGGGTTGTGGCGCAGGAGGTTCGTTTTACCCCCAATCGCTTCGCTTCATTGGGGGTTATTCATATTTAGTCCTTCGGACATGGGGGACAGGGATAAAAATTACCAAGTTATTTTTTACACATTACTTAATCTTCCTTTTTAAACCAATCGTCCCAAATATACTGCTGTTTTTTTTCTTCCTTCTTTTTCAAATTATTCAAATCGAATGTGGCATAGAACAATTGCTCATGATACACCTCTTTTTCTACAAAATGCAGCGAATAGATAAATTTTAAATTAACTACATTTGTTTTTACGAAATAGAGATAAAAATCAGTCCGGTTATACTCTGTTGAACGATAAAACGGATCTCCCCAATAAATCTGATTCCCATGATCTCCATAAAACACTTGTTGTTTTCCTCCTATATAATATGTATTGAACAATCCGAGTCCTTTGTATTCTACTTTTATTTCCGACAAAAAACCTTGAGGGGTATGCCATTTCCCAATGCTTCTATCACGCTCTAAACCGGCTGTCCAGCCTACATTGGCTTCCAACTTCTCAAAACTTGTTTTTTTCGCCGGATCAATACCCAACGATACCCATGCCAATCCGTTATCATGCAATCCTTCGGGAATAACCGGATCTGCCTTTGCCGCAAAGTGATACATATAACTGAAAAGTTGACCATAAAACATGTTCAAGTTATATCTTCCCGACACGCCCACGAGAAATGCCTCATTCCGCTCTCTCGTTTGCCGTCCCGTCCAATCAATCCATGCATTCAGGAAATCTTCTCCCGAATAGTATTCCCAAAATATACCGGTCACAATAGGGCGGTAGTTTAAAATGGAATCTTGAAAAAACATGCGGGGATATTTTTCCAACGCCATTCTCCGGGGGAAAGCTCCCATATAAAACCGGAACGGTTTTTGGTCAAATTCATGGTAGGCGATTAAATCCCAGAAATCCACCTTCTCGTCACTCCCAAATTCACGCATAAGATCAACTCCGGCAAAGATGCGGTGCTTTCCGCTCCATTCCAATCCCAATTCGGGCGCAAGACGAACACCTGCCATCGTTTGGGATGATCTTAGTTGGGAACCGACAAATTCATTATTATCAAAAAAAGAGTGCGCTCCAACTTTCCACAAGAGTTCCTGCGAAAAAACAGATCCGAACATCCCCAAAAAAAATAATAAGACAATATAATTTTTTCTCATCTCTTTCAAATTATCTTTATCAAACCATTTAATTTTGAATACAAAATTAGCACTTTTCGGCTAAGATTTTTATTTTGAGATATTGAATATAAATTCACTTCATGGTTCTAAACCTTACTTTCTTCTTATTTTTCTAACAAAACAACCTCAGTAGCAATGAATTATACCCAATACGCCAACCTTATTACCTTATTAAAAAATCATATCTTTCTGAAATTCGGTTGACAAACAATTAAAATGAGGTAATTAGGTTTTGTTTATTTGATAATTCATTGCTACTGAGGTTGTTTTGTTAGAAAAATAAGGTAAAAATAAGGTTTTAAGTGCGATTTAAGGCAACGAAGCGAATGTCTCAAAATAAGATTTAGCCAATATAATCAATCCCTAATTTTGTCAATTCTTTAAAACTTTATTTACTTTTGCAAATAAGAAAATTTAAACACAAAGGAATATGGCGTTAAATTATATTTGGGTTGGATTTTTTATTGTCGCAATGCTGGTAGCATTGTTACAAAGCATTTTCTTCGGTGATTTTTCCGCTTTTGAGAAAATTGTATCAAGCACCTTCGAAATGTCCGAATTTGCCGTTATGAAAATTGCATTACCTTTGGGCGGAGTGATGATTTTGTGGTTAGGGTTGATGAATATCGGGGAAAAAGCGGGAGCAGTCAATTTCTTATCGCGGATAGTGGGTCCATTTTTTTCCAAGCTGTTTCCCGAAATACCCAAAAACCATCCGGTGAACGGGCAATTATTAATGAATTTTTCGGCAAATATGCTCGGATTAGACAACGCGGCAACTCCGTTAGGGCTTAAAGCGATGAATGGATTACAATCTTTAAATCCGGTAAAAGATACTGCTTCGAATGCACAAATTATGTTTTTGGCGCTCAACACCTCCGGATTGACCCTGATTCCGATTGCAATATTAGCTCAACGTTCTATTTTGGGAGCTGAAAATCCGACAGATATTTTTGTCCCGTTACTCATTGCCACTTATGTTTCTACATTGACTGCGATTATCTACGTGAGTATCCGGCAAAAAATAAATCTTTGGAACAAAACGGTTATCGGATGGCTTGGATTCATCACGCTGGCAATTGGATTGATTGTCTATTTCTTCTCGCAATTGGATAAGGATACAATGGTTACCGTTTCCAAAGTAGCCAGCAACTTTTTACTTTTCAGTATCATTATTGCATTTATATGTGGAGCTGTCTACAAAAAGGTAAATGTTTACGAAGCTTTTATCGAAGGCGCTAAATCGGGATTTGAGACCGTGGTAAAAGTAATGCCTTATCTGGTGGGAATGCTCGTCGGAATCGGCGTATTTCGCGCTTCCGGCGCTATGGATTATCTGATAACCGGATTGCGGGAGTTCTTTGCTCTTTTCCCGATTAACACGGATTTTGTAGAAGCATTGCCGACCGCATTGATGAAGCCGCTCAGCGGCAGCGGCGCCAAAGCAATGATGGTGGAATCAATGAAAACATACGGAGTGGATTCATTTGTAGGACGCCTCTCTTGCTTATTTCAAGGAGCCGCCGATACGACGTTTTACATTATTGCACTTTATTTCGGTTCAGTGGGAATCAGAAAAACGAGATATGCTGTGACGGCGGGATTGATTGCGGACTTGGGAGGGGTGATAGCGGCTATTCTGGTAGCATATCTTTTCTTTGGGTAAGTTGAAACACACACATAATAAAAAACCGAACCGCTCACAAGAGCGATTCGGTTTTATTTTTGCGGTGATGTCTAATTTATTATTTTCCGAATGAGTAAACGATACCAACGTTCAAGCCAAGTGTAGAGGTAGAGCTTCCTTCACTGAAAATCAGGTTGTATTTAGCATTAACATCCAATGCCAAAGCATCGCTAAAGCCGTATTGGAAACCAAGAACAGGAGCTAAACCGATATATCCTTCAGAAGTAGAAACGGACATACCAAAAGCCTCCACTTTTGCACCAAGAATATAATATCCAAGATCAAGTCCTCCGTATGGTTTAAATCCTTCGGTTGTAAAATAATACTTACCATTAAGAGCGATAGGCATTATACTGGCACTGAAGCCGTCCATGTCTGACCCAAAAGAATAATAACCAAGACCAAGACCAACGCCGATATTTTCGGTAACAAGGTATTCTCCGCTGACACTACCACCGAAACCTAAATTAACTGCGTCTCCAAAATCTCCCAATGGAATTTGAATACCTGGGGCTATACCCACACTAACTTGAGCGTTAGCTACTCCACCTACGAGCAATGACAACGCTGCTACTACTAATAATTTAGAAATTTTTCTCATTTTTTGATAGAATAAATTAATTGTTCCTACTCTATTTTGAAAGGCTTTTCGGAATCCTCCTTTTTATGAATGACGAGACAAATATAAAAAATATTATTTTTTAAACAAATAGGTTAAATAATATTTTATCAACAAGTACAAAAAATTTAAAAAATTCGTTACATAAAGTAGTATCTTTGTAGGACTTCTGTCAAATATCTTTAATTTGAGAAAATTGACAGTTTAGCTTGTTCCATTTTAGGAACCACACTGCACGCTACGGAAAAACTTATACAAATGACTTTTAAATACGACATTATCGTTGTGGGAGCCGGACACGCCGGATGCGAAGCAGCAGCAGCAGCGGCAAATCTCGGCTCGAAAACAGTTCTTATCACTATGGATATGCACAAAATCGCCCAGATGAGTTGCAATCCAGCCATAGGGGGAATCGCTAAAGGACAAATTGTGCGCGAAATTGACGCATTAGGCGGATTTTGCGGAATTGTTACGGATATGACTGCGATTCAATTCCGGATGCTCAACCGCTCAAAAGGACCTGCGATGTGGAGTCCCCGCTCCCAATCCGACCGGCAAAAATTCAGCGATAAATGGCGGAATATTCTGGAAAATACGGATAATCTTGATATTTGGCAAGATACGGTCTCGGAATTTATCATCAAAGACGGCGCCGTAACAGGCGTTAAAGTTGGGATGAACGCCGTGTTTGAAGCAAAATGCGTCATCCTCACTGCGGGAACATTCCTTTCCGGACTGATTCATTGCGGAAGAACGCAAATCGCAGGCGGAAGAATCTCAGAACCGGCATCTTACGGCATCACCGAACAATTGAAAAGCCTCCATATAAAAACAGACCGGATGAAAACCGGAACTCCCGTTCGTATTGACGGTCGCTCCGTCGATTTTTCGGTTATGGATGAACATGGCGGAGATAATGATTTTCATAAATTCTCCTACCTCGATTTTCAACCTCGTCCGCTGGAACAAAGAAGTTGCTTCATCACTTATACTAATGAGGAAACACATGAAATTTTGAGAAAAGGCTTGCCTGATTCTCCGCTCTATAATGGTCAAATCACGAGTATAGGACCTCGCTATTGCCCAAGCGTGGAGACAAAAATCGTTACTTTCGCCGAAAAGACGCGGCATCAGCTTTTTCTCGAACCGGAAGGAGAAACGACACAGGAATATTACCTCAACGGCTTTTCATCTTCTTTACCGCTTGATATTCAGATAAATGCGCTTAAAACAGTGAAAGGATTAGAAAATATCCGCATTTATCGCCCGGGTTATGCAATTGAATACGATTTCTTCGACCCTACCCAATTGACTCATACGTTGGAGTCGAAAATCATCAAAAATCTCTTTTTTGCCGGACAGGTCAATGGAACAACCGGTTATGAAGAAGCCGGAGGGCAAGGCATCATTGCCGGAATCAACGCACATATCAATTGCCACGGAGGGACGCCTTTCGTACTTGGGCGTGATGAGGCATATATTGGCGTTTTAATCGACGATTTGGTCACAAAAGGAGTAGATGAACCGTACCGGATGTTTACCTCCCGCGCCGAATATCGCATACTGCTTCGCCAAGATAACGCAGACGCCCGCCTGACGCCTAAATCATACGAAGTTGGACTGGCAAAAAAGGAACGGCTGCAGCTCTACATCGAAAAGAAAGAGCAAATCGAAAAATTGGTTGATTTTATCCGGAATTATTCGATAAAACCGGACTATATCAACGGTTTTTTGGAGGCAAACGAAACCGCAGCATTGAAATATGGTTGCCGCTTAGTCGACCTCGTCTCGCGTCCGCAACTAACAGTAGAACTCCTTTCTACTGCAATTCCAGCACTACGGGAAGAGATCGAAAAAATACCGAGCCGCAAGGAAGAAATTGTAGAAGCTGCTGAAATTTTGCTGAAATATCAAGGTTATATTGACAGAGAGACAATGATTGCAGAAAAATTACGCCGGTTGGAGAATATTCGGATAAAAGAGAAATTTGACTATGCAACTATCCAATCTCTCTCTACAGAAGCACGCCAAAAACTTGCAAAGGTAGATCCGGAAACAATTGGTCAAGCGAGTCGTATTCCGGGTATTTCGCCGAGTGATATTAATATTTTGTTGGTGTTGATGGGAAGGTGAAAAGAAATCTGTAACAGAAAAAACAAAATTTATCCCAAATTTGCAAATTCTAATCCAAAAAGAAAATAACTTTGTATCTGATAATAAGATATTAATGGAAGAAATAAACAACCCTCATCTCAAGCAACTCATATCATCCCTGCCGGAAACACCGGGAGTATATCAATATTTTAACAGCAAAAATGAGATAATTTACGTTGGAAAGGCGAAAAATTTGAAACGACGGGTCTCTTCTTATTTCAATAAAATACACGACTCGGTGAAAACCCGCATACTGGTAAAGCAAATTGTCGATATAAAATACATCGTCGTCGCCAGCGAGCAGGACGCCCTGTTGCTCGAAAACAGCCTGATAAAAAAACATCAGCCCCGTTACAACATCTTATTGAAAGATGACAAAACGTATCCTTCTATCTGTTTGAAAAATGAACACTTCCCCCGCGTATTCAAAACCCGGAATATTGTAAAAGACGGCTCCAAATATTTTGGTCCTTATACCTATTATCCGGCGATGAAAACGGTATTGGAGCTCGTTCACAATATCTATCAACTTCGGACTTGCAATTTGAATTTAACTCCGGAGACCATCCGGCAAAAAAAATTTAAAGTCTGCCTGCAATATCACATTAAAAAGTGCAAAGGATGTTGTGAAGGAATCCAGCCGGAAGAAGATTACAAGAAAAACATTGAGGAAATAAAATATATTCTCAAAGGAGAACTCGATGAAATCGAAAAATATTTGAGAAAAAGGATGAATGCCGCCGCTTCCGAACTTCGTTTTGAAGATGCCCAAATCCTGAAAGAAAAAATCGAAGCCATCAATAATTACAAAGCCAAATCAACCATTGTAAATCCAACATTGACAGACATAGATACCTTTTCCATCGAAATGGATGAAAACGAAGCTTTTGTCAATTATTTAAAAGTCACAAACGGCTCTATTTCACAGGCTTACACATTTGAATATAAAATCCGGACAGACGAAATAAAAGAGGATATTCTGGCAAGCGCCATTATCGAGATGAGAAGCCGGTTTGGCGATTCGTCGAAGGAAATACTTGTCCCTTTCGAAATCGGATTTGAACTGGAAAATGTCACTTTCACCATTCCTCAGCGCGGAGATAAGAAAAAATTGCTCGATTTGTCTGTTCAAAACGTGAAACAGTACAAATTTGACCGGATGAAACAAATGGAAAAATTCAACCCCGAACAGCGGGCGACACGTACATTGAAAGCGTTGCAAGAGGCATTGAAGTTAAAAGAACTCCCTATGCATATCGAATGCTTCGACAATTCAAACATACAAGGTTCGGATGCTGTCGCCGCTTGTGTCGTTTTCAAAAAAGGGAAGCCTTCCAAAAAGGATTACCGTAAATACAACATTAAAACAGTGGAAGGTCCCGATGATTACGCTTCGATGAAAGAAGTCGTTCGCCGCCGGTATACGCGGATGATCGAAGAAGAAGCTCCTCTCCCAAATCTTATCATCGTTGACGGAGGAGTGGGACAAATGGAAACTGTCCGTCAAGTGATTGAAAATGAGCTACATTTGTCTATCCCAATTGCAGGACTTGCCAAGAATGATAAACACCGTACCCGCGAGTTGCTTTTTGGTTTTCCTCCTCTCGTTATCGGATTAAGTCCGAACGACCAACTATTCAAATTCCTTGCAACTATACAGGAAGAGGTTCACCGGTTTGCCATTACATTCCATCGAAATAAGCGGAGTAAAACGCAACTTAAATCGGAATTGGAGATTAAAGGAATCGGACCAAAAACACAGGAGCAACTGCTGAAAAAATTCAAAAGCGTAAAGCGCATGAAGGAACTTTCGTTCGATGAAATCGCGCAAGAAGTAGGGCAAGCAAAAGCAATCATAATTTTCAGCCATTTTCACCGGGATAAATCACCGGAATAAATTAACTGACTCCACCGCTTTTAGAAATGGATTTTCTAAAAACGGCGAAGTCAGAAAAAAGAGATAAAAGGTAATTTTCGTAATGATATACCTATTTATTGCCTGTAATATCAATAATTTTCTACTTCAATTATCACACCGTCAGGTACTTCAAATACGGAAGCAGGCGGAGCGCTCAGGTCTATGGAAGTAATCTTGTTAGAAATATTCATGCCTCCCACTTTTCCTTCCATTTTCATGGTAAGGTTACCATAGGCAAGTGTGGTTGCTTCCATTTGCATGTCATCATATTTTATCCACACTTTTTTGCAGGTATAGCCTAGATAGTCTTCTTCGCCCAATTCCTTCATTTCTATGCCTTCCGCCATTTTTCCTCCTATAGCGGCTGCCATCATTTCAGCCATGCCCTGCATTGCAAAATTAAGCTCATATTGCCTGCCTGTTTTTTCTATCAGATCAATGTCCCAATGTGTTTTTCCTTTTACGATTTCCAATTTATGGGTTTTAATAGTCTGTCCCATAATGCTCATTTCCGACTTGTCTTCGGAAGCTGTCCAGTCGCCCCACTTATCGAAATAGACGGTTTTTTTCAAATCCATTCCCATCACATTCGATTCTTCGACATAACTACCGCGCTCGAAAGGTAATTTTTTGTCCGTAGCCGCCTGTGTCGTTTTTACTTCCTCATTGGCGCTTGCATTCGTTTCCGGGTTGCTGCCGCTGCTCCCACCGCAGGAAGTTGCTACCATTGCTGCAAGCAGCAACAGAATTGAAAACGGGAAATTGAAAATCGAAAATTTTCTTTCCCCACCTGTCATTGTTTTTTGAATTACTCTTTTCATTTTAAAATTGATTTAAAGATTTATGAAATTTTTTAAGTTATTTCCACCGATAAATGTAAAGGTTTATTTTGTAATTGCCAAAAAAAATTAGCCATTTTGGTAAATTGCGAAAATATTTTTCTCATTCTCTACAAATAAATGAATGTTTTGTACGGATAAGATTGTATATTTGACGTGCAAAATATTTAACAAAATCAATATCGACTATCTAAAATAGAGCGGAGTTATGAGAGTAGTCATACAACGAGTTATACACGCCTCTGTAACAATAGAGGGGAAAATCAAATCCAACATCGGGAATGGGTTGTTAATCTTCGTTGGAATCGAAGACCGGGATACAAATGAAGATATCGAATGGCTCGCCGGGAAAATTGTGAATCTCCGAATATTCAACGATGAAAACGAGGTAATGAATAAATCTGTCATAGAGGTTGGAGGAGAGATATTGGCAGTAAGTCAATTCACATTGCACGCTATGACAAAAAAAGGGAATCGTCCTTCTTATATCAAAGCATCGAAACCGGAGGTTGCAATTCCTATTTATGAGAAATTTTGTAGGGAAATGGAAAATTTGCTTGGGAAGGAAATAGGGACAGGGGAATTTGGGGCAGATATGAAGGTTGAGCTTTTGAATGACGGACCGGTGACTATTTGGATAGATTCGAAGAATAGGGAATAGACGCGGTTTAAATTTCATTCAAAAAAATCACAAAAAAATGTTTACGCGCCGTAGGGGCGTATCGCATACGCCCTATGATTATACGCACACAATATTGAAACAACCGTATGCGATTAGATTGTTGGGAGGATGTATTGGGTTATTTATTAATTGAGCGTATGCGATACACCCCTACAGGAAACGTTCCGCGTAAAATAAAACCTATATGTTCCACGTGGAACATTCTTCTTTTAAACATATTTTTATACAAACCGATAGCTGTGTGTAGTTTTTATTCTTTTATCATGTTTGTCTTTTTACAGTGAATTTTCAATTTTTCTTCAATTTGTAAAAATCTCATTATAGGCGAACTCATTTCTTGTGTTGTTTTCTTAGCAACTTCTCTTAATTCATTAATACACTTCAAATATTTTTGATTGTAAACAAGCTCCAGCTCAACATTAAAATTTTCCTGCAAAAATGTTTTTATTTCTTGTAAATCTTGCTCTTGATTATTTTTTGAATCTTTTTTCTTTGGAATTTTGACAATTGGGCTCCATAATAGATAATAACATTCATATCCTTGAAAGTTTCGTTTCGCATATTCAATGTTCTTAGTAAATTTCGATTTGAATCTTTCTACATTATTAGGTCTGTTATTTTTTACATATTGAAGTCCTGTTTCTAAATGCGTTGCCACTTCGCAAATATAAATCTGTTTTTGGACTGAATTTATCCCAACTACATCAATTTCTCCTTGAACAAATTTGGTTTGTAGATTATACTCAACAAAATCACATTTTTTTACTGCCCTCAGATATTGTCCAACTAAATGCTCACCTGGGTTTTCCATATTTGTTTATCTGTCCATTAAATTCCACACAATACAATAATACGCAAATGTTCCACGTGGAACATTTCAAAAAATATCCCATTCCACCGACTCATCTACTGATTATTCGGCACCTCACTCGCATCAACAACCTTATAAAGCTTATCCGAAGGACGAATCTTGCAAGGAACAGCAATAGAAAACAACTCCCCTCTCCTCGCCTCTTCTGCCGATTGATAATCTACTTGGATTCCCTCCGCTTTCAATTCAATAACGCCCGTCGTTGGTCCCATAATAAGCAAATCATCGCCGGTCTTTACTCCATATTTCGTTTCAACTAAAAATTCCGCTACTCCCAACTTGGAAAAATATTTCATCCCTTTCGCAACATAGACCTTTCTCTTTGTTGCCTCAGAGCCATAAGTAGAACTCCACTCCCCTAATCGTTGCCCTAAATAATAACCATTCCAAAAGCCCCGATTAAAAACAGTTTTCAGCCGGTCGTCCCAACCTTCTATTTTTTCCTCTGAAAAAGTTCCGTCCAAATACGAATTAATCGCTTCGTTGTAACATTGAGTGACAAGTTTCACATATTCGGGACCACGCGCACGTCCTTCAATCTTGAATACGCGAACACCGGAATCAATCATCTTATTCAGGAAATGAATTGTCTTCAAATCCTTCGGCGACATCAAATATTGATTGTCCGTTTTTATCTCAATATCCCTTTCATCGTCAATTAAGCGGTATCCATGACGACACACTTGGTAACAGGCTCCCCTATTTGCCGATGCATTTAACTCATGAAGACTCAGGTAGCATTTTCCCGAAACAGCCATACACAACGCACCGTGACAAAACATCTCAATACGAATTAATTCCCCTTTCGGACCTCTCATTTGTTCGTTCTGAATCGCTTTGTAAATATCTGCAACTTGCTCCATGTTCAATTCGCGAGCCAATACAACAACATCGGCAAACTGCGCATAAAACCTCAATGCCTCCATATTGGCAATATTCAACTGCGTGGAAAGGTGCACTTCTACCCCTTGCTGGCGGGCATACAACATCGCTGCCACATCGGCGGCAATGATTGCCGAAACGTCGACCTCTTTGGCTGTGTCGATTATATCCCGCATCAGGACAAGGTCGTCGTTATAAATAACCGTATTCAGTGTGAGATAACTTTTGATGTTGTTTTCCTTACAGATTCGCACAATCTCCCGTAAATCATCTGTTGTAAAATTGCTTGCGGAACGGGAACGCATATTCAATTTTTCAATACCAAAATATACGGAATCGGCGCCTCCTTGAATAGCGGCATGTAAACTCTCATAAGAACCTACCGGTGACATTATTTCAAAATCGCTACGTTGCATAATAATTATAAAAATCAATATGCAAAGGTAATATAATTTCGTGTAAATTTGCAGGGTGGGTGCGTGGGTGCGTAGAGACGTGGCGCGCCGCGTCTCTACAACGACGCGCATTCTCACATTTGAATTACAAACTAATCTTGTCACAATGAAAATCGGAAATATCGAATTCGGAAAATATCCATTATTTTTAGCCCCAATGGAAGATGTAACAGACCCCGCATTCCGGCTGTTGTGCAAACAATTTGGCGCAGACATGGTCTATTCCGAATTTGTCTCTGCCGACGCCCTCATCCGAAATATCGAAAAAACCGAAAGAAAATTGACCATTTATGACGCCGAACGTCCGGTTGTCATCCAACTTTACGGCAGAGAACCCGAACCAATAGCCGAAGCAGCAAAAAAAGCAGCAGATGCAAAACCCGATATTATTGACTTGAATTTCGGATGCCCCGTTAAGAAAATCGCAGGAAAAGGAGGAGGCGCAGGTCTGCTAAAAGATATTCCCAAACTGCTCGAAATAACAAAAGCAGTAGTAAAAGCCGTAAACATCCCCGTAACAGTCAAAACTCGTCTGGGTTGGGACGAAAGCAGCAAGATAATCACCACATTAGCTGAACAGATACAAGATTGCGGCGCACAAGCCTTAGCCATACACGGACGCACACGCGCCCAAATGTACACAGACAAAGCCGACTGGACGCTCATCGGCGAAGTGAAAGCGAATCCGCGAATCCACATACCAATCATCGGAAACGGTGATGTGACCACGCCTCAACGGGCAAAAGAATGTTTTGAAACGTATGGCGTAGATGCAGTTATGATTGGTCGGGGAAGCATCGGTCACCCTTGGATATTTGAAGAAATAAAATATTACTTGGAAACAGGTGAAGAAATGCCTATCAGACCTTTTGCATGGTACTTAGACATCCTAAAAATGCAGATATCCAAAAATATGGAATGGCTCGGCGAACGTCGCGGCATCACCCACTCCCGCCGTCATTTGGCAGCCTCTCCCTTATTCAAAGGCATTGACCATTTCAAGCCGACACGTATCGCTATGCTGCGGGCTGAAATAAAAGATGAACTTTTTGAAACTTTGGACGGAATTGAGGAAAAATTTGAGTTGAAGTGATTTCATCGAGAAAGTGTTTCACGTGGAACGATAAAAAAATGAGTTAGTAAAACCTTTTCTATGTTCTATATCTTAATATATTTTTCCAATCTCTTCGACCATATAAAAACCTTATCACATTTATCGTTTTTTCATCTTCATCTATTGTGTAAAACATGATATAATTTTTTATCATTACAAATTTTAATCTCTTCTCTGCTAAATATTCATCAGGTACAAACGGATGTATATTTGGCCTCTTTTCAAGTATTTCTTCATGCATCTCAATTTCATCCAATAAATTATTTGCTGCCATTGGCGCTTTTAGCACATTAGCTATATAATTTATAGCAGATAGAATATCTTCTTCTGCTACATCCGTAATATTTAAGGAATACATTATTGTTCTATCTTTGTCCTTATAGATTTTATAGTCTCTTTCATTGGTTTAACTTTCCCTTGTTCAGTTTGATTCAATCCTTCTTCAATTAAAGAATATAACTGCAACTTTCCCAACAACAATTCATTATTTCTTAGCTCTGTATTTGATTTAATTGTAAACATAACAGTTAAATTACATCATTATCTTTTGTTTTTTTATTCACGTTTTTATTTTGTAAAGGTATAATTTTTTTGCAAGATTCAAAAATCATTGCTAAGAATTAACCATTATTCTGTTATTATTCAATGCGCCTCAAACCAACTCCTCCCCACTCCATAATCCACCTTCAACGGAACAACCAACTTAAATGCCGCCTCCATTTCCTCAACCACAATCCTTTCAACTTTCTTCAACTCTGAATCCAACACATTAAAATTCAACTCATCATGCACTTGCAACATCATTTGCGATTGTATTCCCTCCTTTTTGAAACGATTAAAAATATTCACCATCGCAATTTTGATAATATCCGCCGCAGTTCCCTGAATCGGAGCATTTATCGCATTTCGCTCGGCAAAGCCTCTGACAATACTGTTACGGGAATTGATATCCGGCAGAAAACGCTTACGATGCAACAACGTTTCTACAAAACCTTTCTCCTTCGCTATTTCAATACACTCATCCATGTACTCCTTCACGCGCGGATAGGTTTCAAAATATCCGTCTATCAACGCCTTCGCTTCGCCGCGAGGGATAGACAAACGCTCTGCCAAACCAAATACGGAAATCCCGTAAATGATACCAAAGTTCGCCGTTTTAGCATTTCGCCGCATGTTTGAAGTCACTTCATCTATCGGTACTTTATAAATTTTGGCGGCAGTGGCGGTGTGGATGTCATAACCCGAATTAAAAGCCTCTACCATATTCGGGTCTTTGCTGAGGTGCGCCATAATGCGCAACTCTATCTGCGAATAGTCGGCAGAAAGAAACTCGCAATTCTCATCTGCTGTAAATGCCTTTCTTATCTCACGTCCTTCTTCGTCTCGAATCGGGATATTTTGCAAATTAGGACTGCTGGAGCTCAACCGTCCCGTCGCCGTAACCGTCTGATTGAAAGAAGTGTGAACCTTGCCCGTTTTCGGATTAATCAATGCCGGTAGCGCATCAATGTAAGTAGTCAACAGTTTTTTCAACCCGCGATATTCCAGAATTTTATCTATAATCGGATGCTTTCCGGCAAGAGATTCGAGCGTACTTTCCGAAGTAGAGTATTGTCCTGTCTTCGTCTTTTTTCCCTTCTCTATAATTTTCAAACGGTCGAAAATAACCTCCCCCACCTGTTTGGGCGAACTTATATTAAATTCAAATCCCGCCATTTTATAGATTTCATCCTCAACTGTTTTAACTTGGGAAGAAAGGGAAATTGAAGCCTGTTGGAGCGAAGCCTTATCTATCCTCACGCCCGTATGTTCCATTTCTGCCAACACCAGCATCAAAGGCATTTCGATATCATAGAAAAGTTGATTGAGATTATTTTCCTCCAACTTTTTTCCAAAGATGTTTTTCAACTTCAACGTTACATCGGCATCCTCCGCCGCATACTCGCAAAGCCTGTCCAAAGGAACACTTCTTATCGTCAATTGGTTTTTCCCTTTCGGTCCGCAAAGTTCTTCGTAAGTGAATGTCTTGTACTTCAGATAAATTTCCGCCAGATAATCCATACCGTGTCGAAATTCGGGCTGAATCAAATAGTGGGCTATCATCGTATCGAAAAGTTTACCCTTGACTTCCACCCCATAATTCCGAAGCATCAGAATATCAAATTTCATATTCTGTCCTATTTTTTCGATTTTGTCATTTTCGAAAAGAGGCTTGAATTTATTTACAATTTTTCTTGCGTCAATTTGGTTGACCGGCAAAATGACAAAATAAGCCTCCCCTTCTTTCCACGAAAAAGAGATTCCGACCAATTCTGCCGAAAAAACATCCACACCCGTCGTTTCCGTGTCAAAACAGAAAAAATCCTGACAAGAAATTTTAGCTAAAAATTCATCAATTTTTTCCTCACTGTCAATAAGTTGATAGCTGTGTGGAGTGGATTTTAAGTCGCTGAGATTTGAATATTTTATTTCGCCCGACTCCGCATCCTGAAATTCTTCAAAGAGCGACGTTTGAATAGGTCCTCTTGCAACTGTTTTTTTAACAGGTTCTATTTTTGACAACAGATGCCGGAATTCCAATTCTGTAAAAATTGAAATCAATTTTTCCGAATCAGGCTCTTTTAACATTAAAGCCTCCTCGTCCAATTCAATCGGAACGTCTTCGCGAATAGTTGCTAAAAAACGTGAAAAAATAATTTGGTCTTTATTCTCTTCAATTTTTGTCTTAAGAGCGCCTTTTAATTTATCGGTCGATTTTAACAAATTGTCTATCGAGTCAAATTCTTCCAGTAATTTAACAGCGGTCTTCTCTCCCACTCCGGGACAGCCAGGAATATTATCGGAAGTATCGCCCATTAACCCCAGCAAGTCAATCACCTGTTCCGGATACTTCAATCCCCATTTTTCTTCCACGCCTTTAATTCCCAATGTTTCGTATCCTCCCCCATATCTCGGGCGATGAATAAAAATATGGTCGGAAACCAATTGCGCATAATCTTTGTCGGGCGTGAGCATATAAACATCAAAATCTTTCTTCTCCGCCAATTTGGACAGCGTGCCGATTACATCATCAGCCTCAAAACAAGGGACTTCCAGAATGGGAATATTATAAGCCTTGATAATTTCCTTAATAACAGGTATCGCTTTTCGTATATCCTCAGGGGTTTCTTCGCGATGCGCCTTATACTTTTCAAAAGCCTCGTGCCTGAAAGTAGGTCCCGACGGGTCGAAAGCAACTCCGACGTGAGTAGGTTTTTGCGTTTTCAATATCTCTTCAAGCGTATTCACAAAACCGAGAACAGCTGATGTATTCATTCCTTTGGAATTAACTCTTGGGGTTTTTATAAAAGCATAATACGCCCTGTATATCAATGCGTAAGCGTCAATGAGAAATAATTTCTTTTTCATATTTTCTAATTAGTGATATTTACCTAAGTGATGCAAATATAACTAATAATAGAATTTTTACAGTTATGAAATTACTTTTTGTTAAAAACAAATTCATATCTCATCGCAAAATGGCTTCGATACAGAAAAAAAATTTTAAGGAACAAAACCTGTCAAGTTTTTTCAATCATTATCCATTATTATTTTATACTTTTGCAACTTAAATGATAGCATTTGAGATTTTCAACAGAACGAATGATACCCATTGAGCAGATAAAAAAAACAGTCGCAGAAGAATTTAAGTTATTCGACATGCATTTTGAAAAAGCATTTGAATCGAATAGCGAAATTTTGAGTGCGGTCAATCATTATATCCTTGAGAATAAGGGCAAACAAATCCGCCCGATACTCACTTTTTTATCTGCAAAAACCTGCGGAACTCCTACCATTTCTACCATTAATGCGGCTGTTTCATTGGAGCTTTTGCACACGGCAAGTCTTGTTCACGACGACATTGTGGACGACACTTTCGAACGCAGAGGAAGAAAGTCGGTAAATGCCGTCTGGAAAAACAAAATAGCTGTTTTAGTGGGCGATTTCCTTTTGTCAAAATCCCTTTCGGTAGCCAACCAAACCAAAAATTTCAAGATTTTAGACAGTATTACCAATCTTGGAAAAGAGCTTTCGGAAGGTGAATTGTTACAAATCTCCAATACAAAAAACGTCTCTACCGACGAACAAAAATATTTTGATGTTATTATAAAAAAAACAGCTACTCTTTTTTCCACTTGTACAAGTTTAGGAGCTATTTCTATTGATGCAAGTGACGAAAAAACGGAATTGTTACGCAAGTTTGGCGAAATCTACGGCATTTGTTTTCAAATAAAAGATGATATATTTGATTATATCTCTTCTAATAAAGAGATTGGAAAGCCTGTTGGAAACGATATAAGAGAAGGAAAGATTACTTTGCCTTTATTGTATGCGTTAAATAACGCTGATGAATCTGTCAAAGAGAAATACATTGCAATATTGAAAAAACAGGATTTTTCGGAAAAAAATGTTGAAAAATTAATCGCTTTTGCTGTAAAAAATGACGGCATTGAATACGCTGAAAAACGGATAATGGATTTCAAAAATAAAGCCGTGGAATTGATTAAACCATTTCCTGAAAATGAGATAAAAAAGGCGCTCTTACTGACTTTAGAACATACGATTCAAAGGAAAAAATAAATTTTTTCTATTCTAAATGTAATCCACAATCAGGGCAAATGCTCACGTTTTCATCAACAAAAAAACCACACCCAGGACAAATATTTGAATCACTAAACCATTTTTCTTGTTCTTTTTCATCAATTAGTTTCTCAGTTTTGGCGTTTTTTAAATATTTTGCTTCCAAAAAAAGTAAAACATCATTAATGTTATTTAGTTCATTATCATATTTTGTTTCATTAATAAAAAAAGCATACGAATTTTCTCCATCAAGTTTTAATGCCAAAATATTTTCATCAAAAAATCCTTGTTTAAAAAGAAATGAGCTGCCTCCAATTTCAATAAGCAGCGCTTGATTTCCTAAATACTCCCAAGTTCCTTTTTTTACAAGTCCATTCTCAGAAACCAAGAGTTGATTATTCTTCCTAAAAATAAAAAGACTTTTTCCGAAAGATAAATCATTTAAAGAAACCCAATGTTTATTTGTTAGTTTCGTTAAATTATCAAGTCTATCACTAAATCTCTGTATTTCAGGAATTATATTTGCAATGTATGTTTTCATGAATATAGCTTAATTCAAATATTAAAAATATTCTACTTTCTTTCCCTCAATCTCCGTCAACAAATTATTTACCAACCGACTCGCACCAATCCGGAATAGAGTAGGGGATAACCACTCTTTCCCTAATATTTTTTCAACAATTGTATAGTACTTCACAGCATCATTTACTTCCGAAACCCCTCCGGAAACTTTGAAACCTACCTTAGCACCATTTTTGATATAAAACTCTTTTATGGCATTACAGATTATATAAGCAGTTTCCAACGTAGCTCCCTGATATGTTTTCCCTGTCGAGGTTTTAATAAAATCAGCTCCGGCTGCCATTGATAGTATTGCAGCTTTTTTAATTATCTCAGCCTCCTGTAATAAGCCAGTTTCTAAAATGACTTTCAACTTAACTCCACGACAGGATGCTTTAATTTCGGACAGTTCTTCGTAAACTTCCTGAAAGTTGCCTGACAAAAAATTTCCAACAGGGAAAACCGTATCTATCTCGGTAGTGCCTTCCATAACCGCCATGGCAACTTCCGCTATTTTTACTTCGATAAAAGTCTGTGAATGAGGAAAACCACCCGCAACAGCAGCTATTTCCAAATTTTCACTCAAAGCATCTTTCACCGCAGATACAAAACTAGGATAAACACAAATAGCAGCAGGGTGGGGGAGTACTTCAAAATGGTCGTCAAATTCATTTATCTTCTCTGTGAGACGAACAATTTTATCTATCGTATCATCCGTATTCAAGGAAATAATATCTATCAAACTCAAAAGCTTGCTGTAAACAGACTTTTCCTTATTCTTCGAGTAGCCGTTTACCATGATTTTTTCTATTTTCAATGGTAATTCATTGTTTGTTAAACTGAAATCATATTGATTGAAAAGTTGGTTAAATTTATCCATAATTAATTATTTTAATTTTTTGTTTTCCAAATGTCTTGTATTATCTCGTTTTGTTTTTTTCTCCATATTCTTTTTAAAAGCTTCTGTAAGGTCTACTCCTGTTTGATTTGCCAAACAAGCTAATACCCACAAAATATCTGCCATTTCGTCTTCTAGACTGTGTTTTAAATCGCTTTCCTTATTCGATTGGTCACCATACTTGCGAGCCATTATGCGGGCAAGTTCGCCAACCTCTTCCATTAAAATGGCAGTATTGGTTAATTCGCTGAAATAACGTACACCATACGTTTTAATCCAGTCGTCAACATCCTTTTGTATTTCTCCTAACGTCATTTTTTTAATGAATATAAGGACAATAAGGGCTTTAACTCATTGAAATCATTTTTAGAATTGGTTTGACTGCTTTTTCTCGAAGTTCCCCGTCTATTAATATTTCGGGTCGTTCGTTTAAAAGAGCTTTATAAACCTTTTCCATTGTATTTAGTTTCATAAAACTACAATCATTGCATGCACATGTACTATCGTTAGGAGGTGCAGGAATAAAAAGTTTTTCGGGAGCTTGCTTTTTCATTTCATGCAAAATGCCGCTCTCGGTAGCTACAATAAATTCCTTAGCGTCCGATTCTATAACAAATTTCAATAGGGAAGAGGTAGAGCCAATATGGTCGGCTATCGTTAAAATTATTTTTTTACATTCAGGGTGAGCAAGTATCAACGCATTCGAATGTTCTTTTTTTAATTCCAATATTTTTTCCAAAGAAAATTGTTCATGCACATGACAAGCTCCGTTCCAAAGCAACATATTTCGACCTGTTACACTGTTTATGTAATTACCAAGGTTTTTATCAGGGCTAAAAATAATTTTTGCTTTTTTAGGCAGCGTTTCTACAATCTGTTTTGCATTGCTCGAAGTCACTACAATATCTGTTAATGCTTTTACGGCCGCAGTAGTATTTACGTAAGAAATAACAGTATATCCGGGATTAACCTCAATAAACTTTTCAAATTCATCTGCAGGACAGCTGTCTGCCAACGAGCAACCTGCACTTATATCGGGAACTAACACCTTTTTATTCGGACAGAGAATTTTCGCTGTTTCGCCCATAAAGTGAACGCCGCACAATAAAATCACATCAGCTTCGGTCTTGGAAGCCCATTGAGCTAATGCCAGACTATCGCCTACAAAGTCGGCTATATCCTGTATATCGCCGGTTTGGTAATAGTGCGCCATTATCACAGCGTTCTTTTCTTTCTTAAGTCTTTTTATTTCCTCAACGTAATTGACCATATTTCGATTTGTTGAACACAATAATATTATATTCTTTTTTTCTTTTAAAAAAAATAAAAATTGATGATTATGATTGAGTGTTGAAATGGTTCATATTTTATGTAAATTTCCCTTGCAAATGTCATTATTAAAATGTTTGTTACAAGTTATTAATACCATTGTCATAAATAAATTCTTAGAAACGAACCATTTCAAATCATTATCAACAATACTAACAATTGAGCAAATTTACAAATAAAAATTCTTTTCAGCGCTGTTGTTTCGGTATAAAAAAGGTTGAATACTTTTCCAAAAAAAAAGGCGAATAATTTGGAATGTTCATAACCTGATTCCTATAATTGAGTTTTTGAATTTTGAAAATTTATTTTTCATTTTTTATGGTGGGTTTGGCACAAGTTATTGATAAGAGGGTGTTGATAACTCAATAGAACAATGTTAATAACTTGCCAGCTTGCCTATTTGAAATATAGTTGAATTATTAGAGATTCGGAGGGTTAGTCTGCATTAACATAATCAATAATATAAAATACACAATTATTTCTTGTGAATTGGCTGATATTTAAAACGAAACAAATAAATGAATAGAAAGAAAAAAGAATTACCATTAATCATATGGAAGTCATTGGAGAAATTTGTGACTTTAAAGGGAAAACAATTTGAAGTAATAGACACAGAAAACTTTTTACTCAAAGTAGTTGAGAAAGATGATGAACCTACTTTTTATTTTAATATAGAGGAGTATCGATTGACAAATGGTTCTCCTCAGTTTTTAATGAGCAGGAAACCGAAAAGCGATACTTCTCAAGTAGAATATAGAACATGGGTTCCTGTTTCTCAATTAGAAACTCAATTTGAGACATGGTTGAATTTGATGACACAATATGAAACAACACATTCTTTTTATGATGACCCTATTGTAAAAGCATTTAGCGATGAGTATTTTACTGATTTTGAAATGGTCGATGAAGATGCTGATTTTGCTCCTTTTACAACAAAGCAAATATCAATCCTTGATAAGCATTTGGAGTATATAGAAGAAAATATAGATAGCTACAAATCAGAAGAAAATGAAAAAGTTATTGAAGATGTAAAACATGATATTTCTTCACTTCGAAAAAATTTAACTTCAAAATCAAAAATTTTTGTAATAAGGAGTTTGTCTAATATATGGGGGAAATTAACTAAACTTGGAGCAAAGTTTATGACTGATTTCGCCTCTGAAACAAACAGAGAATTATTGAAACGAAGTGTGAAAGGAGTTATAGATTTTGCAATAGAAACAGGAAGTAATTTTCTAACAAGCCAAGCATAATATTTGAAAAATCCCGAAGAAAAAATAACTTTCTTCGGGACTTTCACTTTTAGTTTTTCATTTCTTCAAACATCTGCTTCAACCGTCCAATCCAATAGCTGCAAATTACTACCTCTTTCTCAATCGAGACATCTTCATAGCAACTTGTTTTCAGGCTGAACTCAGTAAAATAGTAAAAGATACTGTCCAGATACTTGATGAGGTCGGTCAGTTCCACCTCTTTTTTCAATAACTCATGCAATGGTTGCATGTTCAATGTTTCATTTGTCATAATGATACTGTTTTAGGATAATAAAAACCCTGCCTAAGGTGTCCTAATGCCAGTAACAGCATCTCGGGGGCTTTCGCCACACCGCACCATAGCAGGGCAAAATTAATTTCATTCATGATGTTACTATTTATAGGAATTGCAAAGCTACGCAAATGGGCGAAATAAACCAAATGCAGGAAATCATTTTTGACGAAAAAATGTGATATATAAATTTGATGAAAAATAAAGAATCTTGTAAGTTTGTAATTGCAAATTTGAAATGTAAATATCATGACAACAGCAGTAGCAGATAAATCAATAAATTGGCAAATACCTTCGGTTGATGATAGCAAAATAAGTGAGGAAGATTATCGAGCAATGGTCGGCAAGGCTGAAAATTCGGGTTATATGTCTTATGAAACGCATTATCGAAAATTTAACGAATGGTTTAATAAATTTGCTGCCATGCGATTGAAAACAAAAGGTTTCACTTTCAATAGAGAAGAAGCGCATGAACGATAATCTTTTTATTACAAATGCAGGAGGTCATTTATAAATGATATTTTTTTGCGGCAAAAAACACTGTTATTCGCCGCAAAAAATGCGGTGAATATTTTCTCCAAAACCAATCATCTTATATTAGTTCATTTCACTATTTTTGTACTCAAAATAAAAAAACAACCCACCGTATGCAAAAACGCCATAAAGACCGCTTCCAATATTTCAACGAACAAAAAGAAAGCTCCAAAATTTCGGTTCTTCCTTACATCCAAAAATACGTTCCGTTGAAACAGGGAACCCGTGTCTTGGAAATCGGTTGCGGAGAAGCGGGAAATTTATATCCTTTCCTTGAAATCGGCTGCGAATGCTATGGTGTGGAGCTATTGGAGGCAAGTATTCGCAATGCAAACGAATTCTATGCCGGAAATCCGCAGAAAGAGCATCTACACCTTTTATCCAGAGATATTTACGAAGTGCTTCCGGAGGAACTCGGAGGGACTTTCGATGTTATTTTCCTGCGCGATGTGATTGAACATATCCCCAATCAGGAAAAATTTATGAAACACCTCAAAAATTTCATGTCTCCGGACGGCGTTACATTTTTTGCCTTTCCTCCATGGCGAAATCCTTTCGGGGGGCATCAACAAGTCTGTGAAAATAAGTGGCTGGCAAGAATGCCTTATTTTCATATATTGCCAAAAAATGTGTATGCCAAGATATTGAAAAAAGGCGGAGAATCTCAAGAAAGGATAAACAGTTTACTCGACGTAAAGGAAACTGGTATAAGCCTGAACCGGTTCAAAAAAATCATTCGCAATGAAAACTTTAAGGTTATCGAAAAAACACACTATTTGATTAATCCCAATTACGAAATAAAATTCGGACTCAAACCGAGAAAAGTCTGGAAAATATTTCAAATCCCGCTGTTGCAGGATTTTTACACAACGGCGATGTATTTTTTGCTGAAAAAGGAGTAAAAACATGACCGCCAGAAACTATCAGCATGAACTCGATTTGTTGCTCCAACAAAATCAAAAAGAAGAAAAAGCCCCACTAACCCTTTTCCTTCACAGTTGTTGTGCGCCGTGCAGCAGTTACGTGCTGGAATATCTGTCCCAACATTTTCGGATAACTCTTTTTTACTATAACCCTAATATTTATCCCCAAGAAGAATATAATAAGCGGGTTGCAGAACAAGAAAAACTTATCTCACGCCTGCAAACAAAACATCCTGTCGCATTTGTAACGGGCGAATACGACACTTCCTGTTTTTACGCCGTCACAAAAGGTTTGGAAAAAGAACCGGAGGGCAGACTTCGCTGTTTTGCCTGCTATGAATTGCGTATGGAAGAAGCCGCTAAAATAGCCAAATCGGAAGGTTTCGATTATTTTGCCACGACCTTATCCATTAGTCCGCTGAAAAATGCGCAAAAAATAAACGAAACCGGAGAAAAACTGGGTGAAAAATACGGAATAAGGCACCTTCCTTCCGATTTCAAAAAAAGAGGCGGATACCTTCGTTCCATTCAATTGGCGAAAGAGTATGATATTTATCGGCAGAACTATTGCGGGTGTATATTCTCTATGTGATTGATTCTCGTAAAATTTCAAAAAAAATGATTATCTTTAACCCGATTATTATACCGGGTTGGACGTATGTAAATGCTCCCTGTCCGAGATTAGATTTAATATTAACACAAAAACATATCTATTTATGATGAATCGCCGTCATTTTATTCGTAACTCTTCTTTGGCATTTTCCGGAATTATGCTCGGAGGGTGCAATATTTTCGGAACTTCGCCTGCAAAAGCGCAAAATGCGACTCCAAATTCTGTCGCCGAAAAGGCAAAAAACGCAATGTTAGCCATGCAACGGGCGTCGTGGGAACAGGGAACAGCCATACAAGCTATGATTGAGTGTGCTGATAACGAGATGCTTCACTTATTGGTAAACGAAGCATTGGTAAGGCAATACCCCGACGGTCGTACCTGCATGCTCGGTTCCGACAATAATGTGACCGACCCCGTGGCGGCAGGATACGGAATTTTAAAATGCCACGAATTATTTGGCGATGAAAAATATAAACAAGCCGCCGATAAACTTTACAACTACTGTAAAAACATGGCGCCACGCAATGAAGCCGGCACGTTGTATCATGTAACTTACGCCAAAGAAATCTGGAGTGATTCTACTTACATGCTTCCTCCGTTTCTTGCAGCATACGGCGATTACGACGAATGTATGAAGCAAATTTGCGGTTACCGGGCTTGCTTGTGGAATGCGGATGATAAACTGTTTCATCACCGGTGGAGCGACGACGATAACAGCTTCATCGAAGCTCGATACTGGGGCGGTGGCAATGGCTGGGCAGCGGCATCGTTTGCCATTATATATGAACTGTTGCCTTCCGACCGGCAGGCGTATAAAGATGAAATTGTGACCTACCTCTCCGAGTTGCTCGACGGATTGCAAGCCAACGTGCGCCCTGACGGTTTATTCAATGATTTTGTAGGCTTATCCGATTCCTTTGTAGAAACAAACCTTTCGTTAATGGCGGCTTTTGCCATATTTAAAGCAGTAAGGACCGGTGCGATTGGTACGGAATACTTGGAATTTGCAAGAAAAATTAAAGAAGGAGCTTTAGCAAAAGTGGACGAATTTGGATATGTGCAAGATGCGGCAGGGTCGCCATATTTCAATTCACCGGGAACATCGACTGAGGCGCAGGCGTTTTTATTGATGATGTTGGCGGAGGAACAGAAATTGGCTTGATAGGGCAGTCTTAGAAATTTATATTATGAAAGCATTACTTGATACGAATATTATCATTCACAGAGAAGCCAATAGGATAATCAATCAGGATATTGGCTATCTGTTTAAATGGTTGGATAAACTCAAAATAGAAAAATGTATCCACCCTTTAACTGTGGCAGAAATCAATAAATACAAAGATTCTGACGCTGTTAAAACGATGAATATCAAACTTGACAGTTACAACGAATTAAAAACGCAAGCCTCTTTTGAAGGCAAAATTGTTGAGGTCAGCAAACAAATAGACATCAACGATAATGATATAATTGATTCAAAAATTCTGAATGAAATTTACGGCGGTCGAGTTGATATTTTGATTTCGGAAGATAAGAAAATTCATGTAAAAGCCCAATTATTAGGAATTTCAGAAAAGGTATTTACCATTGATGCTTTTCTTGAAAAAGTGACAGCTGAAAATCCAGATTTGGTCGATTATAAGGTTTTAGCTGTCAAAAAACTGTATTTCGGGGAAATTAATCTAAAAGACGCCTTTTTTGATAGTTTCAGAGAAGATTATGCCGGTTTTGACGGCTGGTTTAATCGCAAATCAGACGAAACTTCTTATGTATATTTCCAAGACAATCAGTTATCGGCGTTTTTGTTTTTGAAAATAGAAGATGAAGATGAGAATTATTCTGACATTTCGCCTGTTTTTTTAAAACGGAAACGACTAAAAATAGGGACATTCAAAGTAACGAGCAATGGCTATAAAATTGGGGAACGATTTTTGAAAATCATTTTTGATAATGCTTTTCGACAAAAGGTTGATGAAATTTATGTAACTATTTTCGACAAACGCCCCGAACAAAAACGACTTATTTCTTTACTTGAAAATTGGGGCTTCCAAATTCACGGAATAAAAGTAACGACAAATGAAACTGAAAATGTGTATGTTAAAGAATTTTCAAGAGATAAAATCACTATAAACCAAGAAAATCCAAAATTAACTTTTCCTTTCTTATCCAGAGAAAGTGATATTTACATTGTCCCGATTTATCCAGAATATCATACCGAATTGTTTCCAGACTCAATTTTGGAAACGGAATCGCCAAAGGATTTTATTGAAAATGAGCCACACCGAAATGCTTTGAGTAAAGTGTACATTTGTCGTTCACAAGTTAGAAATCTTAAAAGTGGTGATTTGATTGTTTTTTATAGAACTGGTGGTATTTATGCAGGAGTCGCGACTACGGTTGGAGTAGTAGAATCAGTAATAACAGGCATTCCGTCGGAATCTGATTTTATCGCTTTGTGTCGGAAACGTAGTGTATTTACCGATGAAGAATTGAAGGCACACTGGAATTACAAAAAATATGATAGACCTTTTATCGTTGATTTCTTGTATTCGTATTCTTTCCCCAAACGACCGAATTTGAAGTGGTTAAACGAAAATGGTATTATTCCTGACATAAAAGATATGCCTCGTGGTTTTCGCAAAATATCAAGAGAAAATTTTAACAAAATTATAAAATACTCACAGCAATGAAAGTTTTATTATCGATTAAGCCCGAATTTGCAAATAAAATATTTGACGGGACAAAAAAATATGAATTTCGCAAAAGCATTTTTAAACGAAATGATATAAAAATAGTTGTCGTTTATGCGTCATCGCCTGTACAACAAGTAATTGGAGAATTTGAAATAGAAAAAATTTTATATAAGGAAGTTGATTCGTTGTGGCAACAAACCCAGCAGTTTGCAGGTATTAACAAGGATTTTTACGATGATTATTTTGCCGACAAAGAAATGGCATTTGCAATTCAAGTAGGCAAAATACATAAATTTCGGAATCCTAAACGGTTATCTGATTATGATATTAACTACGCGCCTCAATCATTCGCTTATTTGTAATTCTAAAGATGATGTCAAATATTGTGATAGAAACTATCGGATATTTAGCGCCGGCATTCCTTGTGCTTTCGTTTTTATTTAAGGATATGGTTAAGTTGCGGTTGATAAACAGTGTCGGCTGTGTGTTTTTCATCATTTACGGTTTTCTTATATCAGCCTATCCTGTGGTAATTGCCAATGCGATAGTAGTGGGAATAAACATTTACCATTTGTTTTTTGCGAAAAAGCAAAATCTTGTTTCAGACGACAGCAAAAAAAATTAACCCTCCTTTATCTCTAAAAATGCACATTTTTTCATCAAGTGTGCATTTTTACAATAAAAAATAGTTGTTTTTAGGTTATATTTCGTAAATTTGCCGCCTTGAAAAGTTTTGAAAATTAAATTAATGTATTAATCTGATATGAGCTTAAAAATTGTAGCATTGGCAAAGCAGGTTCCGGATACGCATAATGTCGGTAAAGACGCGATGAAGGCAGACGGAACGGTTAACCGTGCAGCGCTTCCGGCTATTTTTAATCCGGAAGATTTGAATGCCTTGGAACAAGCATTACGTTTAAAAAACGGAAATCCGGGTTCTACCGTTACTCTCCTTACCATGGGACCGGGGAAAGCGGCTGAAATTATTCGCGAAGGACTGTATCGCGGCGCCGACAACGGTTATCTTTTGACCGATCGCGCCTTTGCAGGAGCAGATACGCTGGCTACTTCCTACGCTATCTCGATGGCGATAAGAAAAATCAAAAATTTTGACATTATCCTCGGCGGACGTCAGGCTATCGACGGAGACACGGCACAAGTAGGTCCGCAAGTTGCCGAAAAACTGAACATTCCGCAAATTACTTACGCCGAAGATATTCTTTCGGTAGAAAAAGGAAAAGCAACGGTTAAGCGCCGTCTGGAAAGAGGCACAGAAGTTGTTTGTGTACCCCTTCCCGCCGTTATTACGGTGAATGGCTCGGCAGCCCCTTGCCGCCCGAGAAACGCGAAGTTGGTGCAAAAATACAAATACGCCAAAACCGTGACCGAAAAACAGGAAGGCGATAGCGACTATATCGACCTGTATAATCAACGTCCGTACTTAAACCTTCAAGAGTGGAGTGTGGATGATGTACAAGCTGACCGTCAATTTTGCGGTTTGGCGGGTTCCCCTACCAAGGTGAAAACGATTGAAAGTGTTGTGTTTCAAGCAAAAGAAAGCAAAAAACTTTCGGCTGCGGATAATGAAATAGAAGAATTGATAAAAGAGTTAATTGCCAATCATACAATCGGATAAAAAGATAGAAAAATGAATAATATATTTGTATACTGCGAAATAGAAGACGGTATTATCGGAGATGTGAGTTTAGAGTTACTTACCAAAGGTCGTACCCTTGCAAACAAACTGAATTGCAAATTGGAAGCTGTTGTGGCGGGATCCAATTTAAAAGGAATTGAATCACAAGTATTTCCTTACGGAGTAGATGTGCTTCACGTTGCCGATGACCCTAAATTGTATCCGTACACATCGCTTCCCCATACCTCTCTTTTGGTCAATCTTTTCAAACAGGAACAACCGCAGATAGGCTTAATGGGAGCAACCAGCATCGGACGTGACCTTGGACCGCGCGTATCTTCCGCACTGTTTAGCGGCTTGACTGCCGACTGTACTTCATTGGAAATCGGTGACCACGAAGATAAAAAGGAAGGAAAAAACTATAAAGACCTTCTATACCAGATTCGTCCGGCATTCGGAGGAAATATTGTGGCAACGATTGTCAATCCGGAACAACGACCGCAAATGGCAACTGTTCGCGAAGGAGTGATGAAAAAAGAGGTATTCGATCCGAACTACAAAGGCGAAATCAAACAAATTGACGTGAAAAAATTTGTCAACGATACCGACTTTGTAGTAGAAGTAATCGACCGTCACATCGAAAAATCGAAATTGAATATCAAAGGCGCCCCAATCATCATATCCGGCGGATACGGTATGGGTTCAAAAGAAAATTTCCAAATGCTATATGACTTGGCACACGTTATTGGTGGGGAAGTTGGCGCTTCCCGTGCAGCAGTGGATAGCGGTTTTGCAGAACATGCACGTCAAGTTGGGCAAACAGGCGTCACCGTTCGTCCGAAACTTTACATCGCTTGCGGTATTTCCGGACAAATCCAACACATTGCAGGAATGCAGGAAAGCTCGGTTATCATTGCCATTAATAATGACCCACATGCTCCGATTAATGCAATTGCGGACTATGTGATTACCGGAAACGTGGAAGAGGTGGTTCCGAAGCTAATCAAATACTACAAAAAGAATTCGAAGTAAGATGAAAACAATAATTACAACATTTCTTTTTATTACATGTTGGAATTTACTTTCAGCACAGACCTTCGAAGTGCCTAAAGATTACAAATTAGTAGAGAAGGAAGATTATGCTCCTTATGAACAAGATATTGTGAAATGCGTTGATTGGTTAATTTCCACTCCTGTTAACAAGGAGCAGGAAAAAAGAAAAGAGGCATCTGCATTTCTTCTCAAATGGGTAAGCGGCAGTCCTACTGTCCACGTTATTCTTGACGAAAAAATTGTTAGTTTTTTGGATGAGAAAACGCCGGAGCTACTTTTTATTTTTATGGGCGGATGGGTAAAAAATATCATTGAGGCAAACAATTATAAAAATACAGTAGCTGAAGCAAAAGAAGACACAAATGGAATTGTAGCCGGAAATATGGCAGGAATAGAAGCTGTTATTAATTTTTATACCAGTAATAAGAAGTTCTTGCCTAAGAATAAAGACATAGACAACTATATTGCCCTAAAAAAGAAAGGGGAATTAAAAGAATATGTCGAAAAGAATATAACCCAGCAATAAATGTTAAAAAAATATTGAGAAAAATAAAACAGTATGGCTAATTATTATACAGATAACGATGGTTTGAGATTTCAACTTTCTCATCCGTTGATGAAAAAAATCGTTGATTTGAAAGAGCGTAATTACGCAGACAAAAATAAGTATGACTATGCCGCTCTTGATTTTGAAGATGCTATTGACAATTACGATAAAGTATTGGAAATCATTGGTGAAATTTGTGGTGACATTATAGCTCCTAATGCCGAAGAGGTAGACCACGAAGGTCCGACGGTAGTAAACAACCGTGCGATTTACGCTCGCGGAACACAAGAGAATCATGATGCGCTGGTGCAAGCAGGTCTTTACGGAATGTCTCTTCCGCGCGAGTATGGAGGATTGAACTTTTCTATGGTGCCTTATGTAATAGCTGCCGAAATTGTTTCCCGCGCCGACGCCGGATTTGCCAATATCTGGGGATTGCAAGATTGTGCCGAGACAATTCACGAATTTGCCTCTAAAGAGATTAAAGAAGAATACCTCCCGCGTATCAACAAAGGCGCCACCTGCTCAATGGACTTGACTGAGCCGGATGCCGGTTCCGACCTGCAAGCCGTCATGCTCAAAGCAACTTACAACGAAAAAGACGGTTGGTGGTATCTGAATGGCGTGAAGCGTTTTATCACAAACGGGGATGCCGAAATCAAGTTAGTGCTGGCTCGTTCGGAAGAAGGTACAACCGATGGACGCGGCTTGTCCTATTTCGTTTGCGATAACAACAAGGACAGTGCAATCAAAGTGCGCCGTATTGAAAACAAATTAGGAATCAAAGGCTCCCCGACTTGCGAATTGGTCTTTACCAATGCCAAAGCCAAATTAGTGGGAAGTCGTCGATTGGGGTTGATCAAATACGTAATGTCGCTGATGAATGGCGCCCGTCTTGGCGTTGGAGCGCAGTCGGTCGGATTATCCCACGCTGCTTACGATGAGGCGTTGGCTTATGCCAAAGACCGTCGTCAATTCGGAAAAGCGATTATCGAATTTCCGGCAGTATATGAATTACTTTCCGTTATCAAGGCAAAATTGGATGCCTCCCGTGCTTTATTGTACGAAACCACCCGTTTTGTCGACATCTATAAAATATACGAATCAATAGCGGAAGAGAGAGACCTTTCGAAAGAAGAAAAAGCGGAAGGGAAAGAGTATCAACGTCTCGCCGATGCCTACACGCCGCTGTTAAAGATGTTTGCCAGCGAATATGCCAACCAGAACGCATACGATTGCATCCAAGTGCATGGCGGTTCGGGATTCATGAAAGATTACAGATGCGAACGCTTGTACCGCGACGCACGTATCCTTACTATTTACGAAGGTACTTCCCAATTGCAGACCGTAGCGGCTATCCGCCACGTCACGACAGGCACTTACCTGAAACAAATACAGGGATATGAGCAAGTGGAAATATGCCCTGAATACTACGGATTGCGCGACAAACTGAAGGCAATGACCGAAAAATATACCGCGGCAGTCAATTGCGTTACCGAAATGAAAGACAACGAATCGTTGGATTTCTTGGCTCGCCGTTTAGTGGAAATGGCAGGACATATTATCATGAGCTATCTGTTGATCATCGACGCCTCGCGCAACGAGCAATTCCGTGAATCGGCAAGTGTTTACGTTCAGTTCGGACAGGCAGAGGTTGAAAAACATGCGAAATATATTTCCGAATTTGAGAAAGATAGTTTAGCGTTTTTCAGGAAATAAATTTAAGACTTCAATCTTATAAATAAAAAATCCCCACACCAAGAAAATTGCGTGTGGGGATTTTTGTGTATTTGTTATTTTATTTTTCCCGCAGGTAGTCCATTATCTGTTTTCGTTTATCCAAAAGGATAGCGATGAGAGAGAAAAACAAAAACCCCATTGCTACATCTTGTTTGACCTTTTTGCGAAAAGGCAAGGATGGCACCGAACTTGGAGGGAACTCGCTCATCACGCTGACGACCCCCGGTCTTGCATTCAATTTCTTGCTTACTTCCTCTTTTCGGTCGAAAATTTTTACTTTGTCCTTAAAAAATATTTGTTTTTCTGTCTTGTAAGTTAAATTTCTTTCCAGTTTAATTTCCACTTCATTCAATCTTTGGAAGTATTCGATTTTTTGCAAGCTGTCTATTTCGGCAATATCTTTCTCGAAAACTCTTTCCTGGTCTTTTAAAGAAGCTATCCGGGCGGAGTTGAGAGATTTTAAATACTCGTTTCTTTCAAAGTAATCAATCAACGCATTTTTTATCACAGGAAAAGCGTTAGGGTCAATCATGCTGATAGAGACGAGCGCTCTTATTGCAGTAGAGTCTTGAGGATCTTCTTCCGTGAAGGAGACGTTGAAATAGCATATTTTCCCCCTTTCTTCCGGCGGCATTTGCAGAGCGTCGTCAAGTTTGGCAGGATCTCCGTCGCTTATATAGCGGTTTAACGAAGAGATTATTCCCTCATACAAACCAACGTCACCAACGTTTAAAATCAATGTCATCTCTCCTTTATACGTCCAGTAATTGTTGCGGGAAGTGTAATAAGAGTAGACGATTGACGCGAAAATGAAAGGAAGGAGTAAATAGTAATATCTAAAGGAGAGGCGTAATAAATAGCCGCAGAATCTTGCTATTTTTTTCAGAAGGCGATATAAAGAATTAAATATTTCCCGAAATAACGAGAATAAATCCAGTTCTTTTTGTCCGTTATTTTTTTCCATACCGATTTTTGTTTGCTTTTTAAACGACAAAGTTATGAAATTTATTTTACATTCCGGCTTTTTTATTTTTTCACCCTGCTTTCATTTTTGGAAGCAAAATCTTTCCATCCCGTAAATTTTTTTGTCTGTTGGGGCGAATTGGTCTGGAAAAAGTGGCAGACTGCGGCGGCTAACCCGTCTGTCGCATCCAATTGAGGCAGCATGCTTTCCTGAGGGATTTTCAGATAACGCCGCAACATTTCGGACACTTGCTCTTTCGAGGCATTGCCGTTGCCGGTAATAGACATCTTGATTTTCAGCGGGGCATATTCCGTTATTGGCAAACCGCGATACAATGCCGCCGAAATGGCGACACCCTGCGCTCTGCCGAGTTTTAACATGGATTGTACGTTTTTCCCGAAGAAAGGGGTCTCAATCGCCAATTCGTCCGGATGATACTCGTCGATCAATACCAGTACGCGGGCGAAAATTTTTTGTAATTTCAAGTAATGGTCATCATATTTTTTCAGATCCAATACGCCCATCACCATTAATTGAGGCTTGTTTCCCGTTATTTTCAGCAATCCGTATCCCATCACCATTGTGCCGGGGTCGATCCCTAAAATGATCCGGTCTTTCTGCTCCTTCTTTTCCTGTCCGTTATCTGTCATCTCCTATTTGATTTCTTCAAGAAGGGTAGAAAAAGAGATGACTGCCTTTCCGAATGTTTCCCGCAGATCGGCTTCCATCTTATCTTTGTGTTTTTCCTGCCAGCTTTGGATGGATGCCATATCCGGCGACGAAAATTGAAGCGCATAAGTTATCCCATGCTCTTCGTCAACCAATACCTTGAAAAGGCGGGGGTCTTTGAAAAAAGAAGTCTCCAGCATTGCCGGAATATGCCGGAATGAGATCCATTGAAGCCAAGTATCGTGCACTTCAAAAGCAACCAGGTATGTTGTGTTAAAAACAATCATCCGAATGTCGTACTTTTTTCACAAAGATAATATTTATTTCAAAAAACTGCTTATCTTTGCAACGAATTTAACGGGGGTTTAGCTCATCTGGCTAGAGCGCGACACTGGCAGTGTCGAGGTGACCGGTTCGAGTCCGGTAATCTCCACGCCCAACGGACAAATCAGGTAAAAAATGTTGATTTGTCCGTTTTTAATTCGCGTTTCTCATAAACTTTTAAAATACATATCCTTGAAGTCAACAGTTTTTTCATCTATCGAATCTATCCTCAACGAGAAGATTGCCCAGTCTGCTTCCGTAGGCGGCGGTTGTATTGCCGATAGCCGGAAGATTAAGACGGAATCGGGGAGAGAATTTTTTCTGAAGACAGGGAATACAGGCAATCGTATGTTTCATTGCGAAGCCAATGGATTGAAGGAGCTAGAAAAAGCGCAAGCGCTCCGTGTCCCTCAGGTGGTTGCGGCGACAGATGATTTTTTGTTGCTGGAATACATTTCGCAAGGGATTCGTCCGAATGATTTTTTTGAAAAATTCGGACAAGGTCTCGCTCGTTTGCACCGATTTCAAGCTGGATGTTTCGGATTTGTCGAAGATAATTATATTGGCGCCACGCCTCAGTTGAATATGCCGGATTCGGACGAGGCGCAGGATTGGACGGCTTTTTATTTCAATAAGCGTTTGCTTTTCCAATACAAACTGGCGGAGCGAAACGGCTTTGCAAGCCCTCGTTTAAAGACTGGTTTTATGAAGCTGGAATCGAGTATCGACACTATTCTAAAAGGGAGCGAAGAATTACCTTGCTTGTTGCACGGCGACTTATGGGGCGGAAATTATCTGTGTGACGAAAACGGCGAAGCCGTGTTGATAGATCCTGCCGTTTATTATGGACACCGGGAAGCCGATTTAGCTATGACCAAACTTTTTGGCGGATTTTCGGCGGCATTTTATGAATCCTATCACGACGAATACCCGTTGCCTGTGGGTTGGGAATACCGCGAAAATATTTACAGGCTCTACCACGTTCTGAATCATTTGAATCTTTTCGGAACCGGTTATTTACGGGAGGCAGAGCAATTGTTGGCTTTTTATATTGCTTAAATTTCCCGTATCACATACGAAGCAATATAATTCCCAAACGTAGCCGGCATATAAGATATCGTTCCGACCGTTGAAACCTTGTTCTGTTCATTCTCGCACAAAATAACCGCATTTTCATCCGCAAATTCGGAACTGAAAACTACCGGAAACCCATTCCTGATTCCCATTTTATTCAGTCGCTTGCGCACGGCTTTTGCCAACGTGCAGTTGTATGATTTTGAGACATCGGTGATTTTTATCTGGGTAGGGTCTGTTTTAGCTCCTGCTCCCATGGAGGAGATGATTTTTAGCCCTCTTTGCAGCGCGTTTTGAATCAAAAAGACTTTTGGGCTTAATGTGTCAATAGCATCAATCACAAAGTCGTAGGGCGCAGCGTCCAGTATCTCCGGTATTCGTTCGTCTTTTATAAATTCATGGATGACAGTAAGTTCCAAGTCGGGGTTGATATCCAACAGTCGCTTACTCAGCACCTCTGTTTTAGGCATTCCGATTGTAGAGTGCAGCGCTACTAATTGCCGGTTCAGGTTGCTGGCGTTCACGGTGTCTCCGTCGACAATGGTCATTTTTCCTATTCCTGCGCGACAAAGCATCTCTGCCGCGTAAGCGCCGACTCCTCCGACTCCGACAATCAAAACATGCTGTGCAGCCAGCCGGTTCATTTTTTCTTCACCCAATAAGAGTTGTGTCCTTGATTTCCACATGGATTTTATGCTTTTTAGCAGCAAATGTACGACAGATTGAAAAATATTCAAAAATTAGCAGGTATAAATTGCTAAATTTTCTATCTTTACATGTTTCCTTAAAATCTATCTATAATTTTATGGCAAAACATAACGACTTGGGTGATTTCGGAGAGGAGAGGGCTGTCGATTATTTGCAATCGCAAGGCTATATCCTTCGACATCAAAACTGGAAATCAGGCAAAAAAGAATTGGACATTGTTGCCGAAAAAGAGAATGTGCTTGTTGTGGTAGAGGTTAAAACACGAAGCGCCAACTATTTATTGCATCCTGAAGAGGCAATAACGAGTGCTAAAATCAGGCATACAGTCCATGCTGCCGAGGCTTACATTTTCAAGTATGATTTAATGATGGAGACGAGGTTTGACATTGTGTCCGTTATCTCCGGAGAAGATGGTCATTTTACTATTGAGCATATTGAGGATGCTTTTTTGGCTCCGGTGAATTAGCTGGGAGCAATTGTTAAACTGTTAAAGCGTGATTTTTATGGATTTACATAACAAAAAAATAGTAATCACCGGAGCCACTTCCGGAATCGGATTGGAGATGATCAGGCAACTGCAACCTTTTCATCCGGAAATTGTCGCTGTTGGACGAGCGATTGAAAAAATACCCGCTCTGCCCGGCGTTTACCCTTTTGCAGCAGATATATCCGCACAGGAGGGAGTGGACGCCGTATTTGACTTTGCACTGGAAAAACTGGGAAATATTGATATTTTTATCGCCAACGCAGGTTTCGGTTATTACGAAAAAATCGGAGCGCCCGACTGGGAACATGCCCGACGGATTTTCTCCACCAACGTCCTTTCGCCGATTTACGGACTGGAAAAAATGCTGAAAATCTGCGGAGAAAAGAAGTTCACTTACGCAATCACAGCTTCCGGATTCGGACGTACTTACATGCCCGGATATTCGCTTTATTGCAGCACAAAATATGCTCTGCACGGCTTTGTAAGCCCTATGCAATACGAACTGCCTCCAAATGCTCATCTTTGCACGATCTACCCGGTAGCTATGGAGACCGATTTTTTCAATCGTGCCGGAGGAGAAAAAATGCCGCGCCCGTTTCTATCTCAAAAAGTGACGCCGGCAGTCAGAAACATACTGAAAGACCTGCAAAAAGAGAAACGAAGCAGCTATCCTCTCCGGGGGTTGCCTTTGCTTATCTGGTTATCGTCTGTTTTCCCATTTCTTCTGCGGATGATCAATTACAGGGAAAAAAGGAAATTTATAAAGTACCACCAATATTTATCTTTGTCAAATTTTTCACATTCATGAACAAAATACGCATCATTATCCAACGGGAATACCTGACAAGAGTCAGGAAAAAATCATTCATCATCATGACATTGCTTACCCCTTTGCTGGTGATTGCTTTTTTGGGTGTTCCTGTCTGGCTGTCCGGAATGAAGGATTCCGAAGTAAAAAATATAGCCGTCATCGACCAAGCGGGGAAATATGAATCCGCTTTTGAATCGAACGAAACGTACCGGTTTCACTTCCTGAACCAACCGATTCATACCGTTCAGGAAGAGAAGGATTATTATGCCTTGATTGTCATTTCGGACGATTTAGCGAAAAATCCGTCGGGAGTTTCCATTTATTCCGAAAATCCAATCGGCTTGGAATTAAGATCTTACATCGCAGGCGTGTTGAATGCTTTTGTCGAAGACGAAAAATTAAAACAATACAATATCCCTCATTTGAAAGAGATAATAGAGGAGGCTAAGACCCATGTTGAGATAAAAACTATTAAATGGTCGGATAGCGGCACGGAGGTGGAGACATCCTCCGAGCTGACATTGATAATCGGCATGATTACCGCCCTTTTAATCTATTTTTTCCTGTTGGTGTATGGCACACAGGTTATGCAGGGAGTGCTGGAGGAAAAGACAAACCGCATTGTTGAAATAATCGTTTCATCCGCCAAGCCATTTGAGCTGATGATTGGGAAAATCATCGGTATTGCGTTGGTCGGATTAACTCAATTTCTGATATGGGTAGTTCTTGCTGCTGGTCTTTGGGGTGTTTTCGGAGGTGTAAGTGCGGTCTCTTTCAGTTCAATAGCTCCTGCTCTTTCGTCTTTCGATTTTGTTACCATGCTCATCTTTTTCGTTATCTATTTCTTAGGAGGCTATTTGTTATACGCATCCTTGTTTGCGGCAATCGGAGCTGCCTCCGACAATAACACGGACACGCAGCAATTCATAATGCCGGTTATCCTTCCGGTCATTTTCGCCATGATAGCCGCCATGCATTGCGCGAACAATCCCGACGGACCGTTAGCCTTTTGGACGTCACTCATCCCTTTTACATCGCCTGTTGTGATGATGGTACGTATTCCGGCGGGCGTGCCGGCTTGGGAATTAATTGCATCTGTATCTGTGCTGTTGCTTTCTTTTATCGGAACAACCTGGATAGCTGCCAAAATATACAGAACAGGTATCTTGATGTACGGCAAGAAAATAACTTACAGGGAAATTTGGAAATGGATAAAATACAAGTAGAAATTTTCAATTTATTCCCGTATCTTTGTTCCCCTAAAAACGAAAAAAATGGAAAAGAAATTTAAACGAACCACCGTCACCTCCGCCCTTCCGTATGCAAACGGTCCGGTACACATCGGACATTTGGCGGGCGTGTATGTTCCTGCCGACATTTATGTGCGCTATCTCCGGTTGAAAGGCGAAGAAGTCCTCTTTATCGGAGGTTCGGACGAACATGGAGTGCCTATTACAATTAAGGCAAAAGATGAAGGAGTGACGCCTCAGGACATTGTTGACCGTTATCACGCAATCATAAAAAAATCGTTCGAAGAGTTCGGAATTTCATTCGATATTTATTCGCGCACTACTTCCAAAATACATGCGGAAGTAGCTTCGGGAATTTTCCGTACCATTTATGATAAAGGGGGATTTATTGAAAAGGTTTCAGAACAATATTACGATGAGGAGGCGAAACAATTTCTTGCCGATAGATACATTACCGGAATGTGTCCGCACTGTAAAAACGAGCGGGCGTATGGCGACCAGTGCGAAGCATGCGGTGTTTCATTAAGCCCATTGGATTTGATTAACCCAAAGTCGGCTATTTCCGGCTCTGTCCCTGTGCTGAAAGAGACCAAACACTGGTATCTTCCGCTGGATAAACACGAGGCTTGGCTGCGCCAATGGATATTGGAAGAGCATAAAGAGTGGAAACCCAATGTATATGGTCAATGCAAAAGCTGGTTAGACATGGGGTTGCAGCCCCGTGCAGTAAGCCGCGATTTGGATTGGGGCATTCCGGTTCCTGTAGAAGGGGCGGAGGGCAAAGTGCTTTATGTCTGGTTTGACGCGCCTATCGGATATATTTCCAACACAAAAGAGCTGTTGCCCAACGACTGGGAGAAATGGTGGAAAGACAAAGAGAGCCGGCTGATTCATTTTATCGGTAAGGACAATATTGTTTTTCATTGCATTGTTTTTCCTGCCATACTGAAAGCCGAAGGAAGTTATATCCTGCCGGATAATGTTCCGGCAAATGAATTTTTAAATCTGGAAGGAGATAAAATTTCTACATCGCGCAACTGGGCTGTTTGGCTGCACGAATACCTCGAAGAATTTCAGGGCAAACAGGATGTCTTGCGCTATGCCTTGACAGCGAATGCTCCCGAAACAAAAGACAACGATTTTACATGGAAAGACTTTCAGGCGCGCAATAATAGTGAGTTGGTGGCTATTTATGGAAATTTTGTAAACCGCTCATTAGTCCTGACACATAAATATTTTGACGGAAAAGTTCCTGCGAGTGGAGAGTTGACTGATTATGACAAAGCGACTCTTCAGGAATTTGCGGAAATCAAACAGGAAGTAGAAAAACAGTTGAACAATTTCCGTTTCCGCGATGCATTGAAGGAAGCCATGAATCTTGCCCGTATCGGAAATAAGTACTTAGCGGAAACAGAGCCGTGGAAACTGATAAAAACAGATGTTTCGCGCGTGGAGACAATTATGAACATCAGTCTCCAGATTACGGCTAACTTAGCCATTGTATTCGAGCCGTTCCTGCCTTTCAGCTCCGCCAAACTCCGGGAGATGATTAATAGAAAAGAATTTAGCTGGAATGAGCTCGGACAAATCGACCTGCTTCCTGCTGGTCACGTACTGAATCAACCGGAACTGTTGTTTGAAAAAATAGAAGACGAGGTCATAGATGCACAGGTTCAAAAATTGTTGGATACTAAAAAACAGAATGAACTGAACAGCTGGAAGCCCGAACCGGTGAAGCCGGACACCTCTTTCGACGACTTTACCAAAATGGATATTCGCGTCGGAACTGTGCTGGATTGCCAAAAAGTACCGAAAGCGGATAAACTACTCCAATTCAAAATAGACGACGGAATGGGAGGAAGGACAATTGTTTCGGGTATTGCCGAATATTACAATCCGGAAGACCTTATCGGCAAACAGGTTTGTTTTATCGCCAACTTCCCGCCTCGCAAATTGAAAGGGGTAGACAGTCAGGGAATGATTCTCTCAGCAGTAAATTCCGACGGCAAACTTGTTGTTATCCAACCTTCACAACCGGTAGCTCCAGGGGCAGCGGTGGGGTAAATGTTAATAATTGAATAACGGAGTAACTGAAAAATACGCATTTCAGTTACTCCGTTATTCAGTTATTCAATTATTAAAAATTAACCTGCACCCGCAAATTAATAAGCCTGCTCGTCAAGTAGTTCGGAATGGCATATTGTATATTAGTTACGTCGGTGATCCAATAGTAGGAGTTCACGTTTTTTATGTCCAACAAGTTGAACACTTCCAGATTGAATAACAACGCTTTTGTCCATTTCAAAGGAGCTTTATCCATGATTTTATCCTGCCCTGCGATAAATCCGTAAGTAGCACCGATGTCCACCCTTCGATAGGGGGAAGTACGGAATGCTGTCGACATGTACGGGCTGCTGCGCGGAGGACCGAAAGGCAATCCGTCCGCCCAAATCAGTTTCAGATTCACTTTCAACCTGGGGAAGTTTGGGAAATAATCCTGAAAAAAGAGCGAAACATTGTATCGCTGGTCGGTAGGACGGGGAATATAACCTTTCCCATCGCCATAAATATCTTCCTTTGTCCGCATCAGCGAAAGGGATACCCATGAGTCCGTTTCGGGAATAAACTCGCCGAAAAGTTTCAGGTCGATCCCTGCGGCATAGCCGTCGCCATTATTCTCTCCTGAATAAACAATCTTCACATTATCAATCCGGTAAGGAATAATCCGGTCGATGTATTTGTAATAAATCTCCGTTGTAAATTTGAACGGGCGTTCCCATTTCCGGAAATAGTAATCGGCTCCCAACAGAATCTGCGAAGAGCGCGGAGCTTTCAACTTATTGTTCAGGTAAACCTCTACATTTCCGTTTTTGTTGACAATCGTATCCCGTATCTCTTTGTAAAATGGTGCTTGGTAATAAATTCCCGTTGCCAATCGGAACCCGAAATTCCGCTGCCAATCGGGAAACCATGCGACAGATGCTCGCGGACTGATCAGCAATTCATCATTGAAATCCCAATAATTAGCGCGAACGCCGCCTGTTATGACCAGCCTCCCCGATTTCAACCGTTTGCTGTATGTATCCAATAAATATGCCATAAAACGGTTCATCGACACATCCTGATCCGAGTTCAGATTGGAATAGAGAGACATCCTGTCCGAATTTACCGGTAAGGAATAGCCCGCAGAATCCCGCATTTCCCATTCGTTCATCTTATCTTGCACACTTTCCCGCTGATAGGTAATTCCCCACTTTAACACATTGGATTTCAGGGTTATTTCTCCTAATTGGGAAATATTAAAAACCGTAGAATTCAATCGGTTTCTTGCATGTTCGTGATACGCCCCGATTCCTGCGCCTCTGTCTACATTTACATTATTACTCCCGTCAATATCGCTTAACCAGTATTCTCCGGTAATGTCGAACGTTTCGTTTTCAGCAGTGGAAAAAGCGGACGATACGATACTCAGTTTCAGATTATCATTCGGCTTGAAATTCAGGGCTGACGATCCGAAAAGAGTCCGGAAAAGATCCTTTTCTTGTCCGTCGAAATAAACGGTAAACTCTTTCATGTTGGTCATTGTTCCGAAAGAAGTACTACGTGTCGTGGGGACAAAGCGGTAACTGTTTTGAGAGGCATTCCCTAAAAAAGTTATCTCCCACTTTGAAGAAAAAGTGTATGTGAGATAGGTCTGATAGTCAAAAAAATTGGGGTCATATTCTCCCTCTGTATCCAGCGTTCCCAATAAATAAGAAGAGGTTTTATAACGAATCCCATGTATCTGCGTGAAACGGGAAGAGGAAGTTCCGACGTAAGCCGACGCTCCCAGCAAACTGACGGCAGCCGAACCTTCGAACCTTGTAGGTTTTTTATAAGTAATATCCAACGTAGAAGACATCTTGTCGCCATACTGGGCGCTGAATCCGCCGGAAGAAAAAGTAACAGACTCTACCATATCAGGATTGACAAAACTAAGCCCCTCTTGCTGTCCGGCGCGTATAAGCAAAGGGCGGTAGACTTCTATATTGTTGACATACACGCTGTTTTCATCGTAATTGCCGCCACGCACGGAATATTGTGAAGATAACTCGTTGTTGGAACTGACGCCTGCCTGCGTCGAGACCAGCGCTTCTATCCCGCCTCCGCTAGCATCGGGTATGAATTTTAATCTGTCAATATCCAGCGTCTGAACGGAAGCCTCCTGTTTATGAAAACCTTGCACGTTAAAACCTTCCAGTTCGATAGCCGTCTCCTTCATCGTCACCGAAAGGTTAACTTCCCTGTTGTTTTTATGAGTAATGATTTTACGCTCTTCTTCCGAAAAGCCCATGTAGCTGAACCGGACAATAACCGTATCTTCTTTTTCGGAAACGTTCAATTCAAAAAAACCTTCTTTATCGGTCGTAGTCCCTTTGGTTGTTCCTTTTATTAAGACAGTTACATACTCAAGCGGTTGATTCTTTTCATCCGTCACATGACCCGAAATGTGCAATGACTGGGAAATCGCCGGAGCGCCCCAACTCATAAACAGACAAAAAAAGAGACAACCGATACTGTTTTTCATTCAAATCAAACGTTTTTTACAGCGGACAGAAATAGCAACTGCCTATTTTCTACTAACGTAAAGAGAGAGATAAAATTATGTGCTTCTGCTGGGAGTTGGGCTAAGGAGTGATTTAATCTTGTTCATCTTATTAATCTTGGCAAAGTCCCAGTTCGATATACAGCATTTTTTCAAAATCAGTCGGCGTCAAAATAGCGGTTGTTTCAAATGGGTGGAGTGTTAACAAATCTTTGTCGCCGGTTACCAAATAATCTGCTTTGGAAACAGCAATCAAATCCAACAAAAAATTGTCTTTCGGATCTCTGTTGATAAAATGTTGAGGTGTTATCGGATATTTTTCAGCAATTATTTCCAGTAAACGTATCAATTCCAAAACCTTTGAATAGGGAAAATATTTTCTTAAACTTTCTCTACTTGTAACTTCTTTGATTTCCTCAATAAGCTGGTCGGTTATAACAATGATGATTTGATATGTATTTTTCAATAATGGACAATCTTTTTCCAATGAGAAAACTAATCCAAACATTCGTATCAAAAACAACTTTAATTTTCATGTTTTTTGCGATCATATATTTGCTGACGTACAATTTCAACCTCTTTATCAATCGTATCCAAACTCAATTCATCGGTATGAAATATGCTTAGTAACGATGATAATTGCATTCCGATACTTTCTTTTTCCAATTCTTTGGTCAGTCTGATTTTTTGTTGTCGCGGCAATTGTCTTACCATTGAGAGTATTTGATCGTATGTTACATTTACGATTGCTTCCATGATTTAATTCATTAAAAAATTATATTATACAAATGTACGTCATTTTTTTGAATTACGCATAAGATTATTATTTTCTAAATCACGGAACCTTTCGCTTTTTCTTGTCGGGTTGTTTATTGGTTTTCTTCTCCGGTTTTTTCTTCAAATCGGTATTTCCTATCAGCGACATAAGCTTCAGAATTTGATTCTGTCGTTTATATAGATATGGAGAAGGGCTGGCAGGATTGAAGCGTCGCGGATTGGGCAAAGCAACAGCTATCAATGCCGCTTGCGAAGGAGTGAGCTTGGATGCGGGTTTATCGAAATAGATCTGAGAAGCGCGTTGTACGCCATAAATTCCATTTCCGGTTTCTATCACATTCAAGTAAACTTCCATAATTCGTTCTTTCGACCAAAGAAGTTCGATCAAAAATGTGAAATAAGTCTCCAACCCTTTCCTCAACCATGAACGTTGAGGCCACAGGAAAACATTTTTAGCTGTTTGTTGCGAAATGGTGCTGGCGCCGTAGATTCTGCCTCCCTGCTTGTTTCGCTCCCGGGCTTTCTCGATCGCGTCAAAGTCGAATCCGGAATGGGACATGAAAAGATTGTCTTCCGATGCGATCACAGCATTCACCATGTGGGGCGAAATTTTATCTATTGAGACCCATTCTTTTTTCATACTTATTCTTTCGCCGTTGAAAAGTTGTTCCACACTGCGTACAATCATCAAAGGAGTGATATATACCGGAACAAATTTATATATCAACGTCATCGAGATTGTTGATATGAAAAAGAAAAGCAGGATATTCCGAATCCATAGCAGCATTCGGGAGAAAAAAGATTTTTTCCCCTTTGCACCTGAATTGGTTTTGACCGCTTTTGCTTGCTTATTCATAAAAGGTTAAAAGTTGAGTGCAAAAATAATTGAAAACATTTATATCTTTGTACAACAATTTTTAAATAAAGATGTCAGTACACAACGAAAATATTAAAAAAGTCACTGCCAACGACCTTATCGGGATGAAGGCAAAAGGTGAAAAGATATCCATGTTGACGGCTTATGACTATTCTATGGCAACGATCATGGATCATTCGGGAATGGATGTCATACTGGTAGGCGATTCTGCCGCAAATGTCATGTCGGGCTATTCTTCCACGCTTCCCATCACATTGGAACAAATGATCTATCATGCGCAATGCGTTGTGCGTGGCGTGCGGCGTGCGCATGTTGCGGTTGATATGCCTTTCGGAAGCTATCAAGTCAGTGAAGAAGAGGCTATCAGATCCGCTATACGGATTATAAAGGAAACCGGAGCCGATTCGGTCAAAATGGAGGGAGGAGAAGAGATCATCGGAGCTATCCGCAGAATAATCAATGCGGGAATTCCGGTTATGGGACATTTAGGGCTTATGCCTCAATCGATCAACAAATACGGAACTTATGCATTGCGTGCAAAAGAAGACAAAGAGGCGGCAAAATTAATTTCCGATGCAAAATTATTGGAAGAGGCGGGATGCTACGCCATGGTACTGGAAAAAATCCCCGCATCATTGGCGCAGCAAGTGGCACAAAGTCTGCGGATTCCGACTATCGGAATCGGAGCCGGAAACGGGACGGACGGGCAGGTATTGGTTGTGCAGGATATGCTGGGCATGAACAAAGGATTTGCGCCTAAATTTCTCCGAAAATATGCCAACTTGTTTGATGACATATCCGGTGCTTTTGCCAATTATATATCCGACGTAAAATCGGGCTCCTTTCCAAATGAAAATGAACAATACTAAAAGGCTGTCAAAAGCCCCGTTAGGGGCGGAATATTGGTAGAAAGAAATATCCCCCACAACCAAAGCCCCGTTAGGGGCGGAATATAAAACATATTTAGCTTACGCTGATTTTCAATTCGTTCCTAACGGAACTTAGAACAGAGGGAAAACGTATTTTCTACCAATATTACGCCTCTAACGAGGCTAAAAAAACAAGAAAATTCAACTTTTGATTCGCATAATAATAATTCAAACAATTTCTAAATATTTTTTACCTATAAATTTAAAGTTATGATTCGAAATTTTTTATTACTGTCTTTATCAATACTATTGATAAGCAGTTGTTGTTGCGGAAAACAGGGCAACGAACAAAAATGTGAGCAAAAGTCATGTTGTACGGCTTCCCAATTTGGAAAGATAGACAGCGCCATTTCCCTCACAGTGGAAATTTTGCCTCAGCCGGCATACCCGAAAGGTTCGCCTGTAGACAAATGGGGCAAGCTTAAAGTAGCGGAAAACGAAAACGGCGTTCGCTCGCTATGCGATGAAAACGGGAAACCGGTACAGTTGCGTGGATTTAGCTCGCACGGACTGCAATGGTCGGGAGTAGCCAACCTCACGGAAGCAAACGTCAAGGCAATGAGGGAACTTCTGAAATGTAATGTCTTCCGCATCGCCCTTTATATTGACGAAGAAGGCGGATACGCTTACAACCCGACACTCAGAAGCCGGACCCAAGTTTTGGGCGAAGACGACTGGGGACAAGTGGAAAATGTAGTAAGGTGGTGTGGCGAAAGCGGCATCTATTGCTTGATCGACTGGCACGTACATGATCCGGGTAATCCTCAACATTGGAGATACCGTAACCGTAAATATCCGGAAAAAGTGGAAGGAATTGACCTTGCCGCCGACTTTTTCACGTATTGCGCCCGCCGTTTTCAAAACCAAAAACACGTACTCTTCGAAATTTGTAATGAACCGAATCCTGTTGAAAACTACCAATTCAAAGAAGAAATCACATGGTTAGACCATATCAAGCCTTATTGCGAAGATATGTTGAAAATTATCCGTAGTTATGATGAGAATGTGGTTGTCATTTGCGGTACGCCGAATTGGAGCTCAAAAATTGAGGATGTTGTCGGAAACGAGCCTCAGGATGCAAACGGTGAAAAATACAAGAACATAATGTATACCTTCCACTTCTATGCCGCTACGCACAACGAAGAACGTATGGAAGCGTTTCAGAAAACCTCTCCTCTACTTCCGCTTTTTGCCACCGAGTGGGGAACTACGGACGCAAGCGGTTGGGCTAATTTTCGTCCCGATTTGTCGAGCCGCTGGCTGGAAATTCTCAGTGGAGACAATGACGGAAAACAGATTATCTCTTGGGCTAACTGGAGTTTCAGCGCTGAAGGTGGTCTCTCCGGCGCACTGAAATGGAATAGCGGAAATATTGCTTCCGATTTCCCGCAAATCTTGTCCGAATCGGGAAAATTCATTTATGAGCAACTGAAAAAGGCAAAAGATTAAAAGAACGCAAATGACGCAAAAAACGCAAATTTTCGCAAATCAAAGAACAAATTAATTTTGTATATTGTTGCTTATAAGCAATATAGTCTTTGCGAAAATTTGCGTTTTTTGCGTCATTTGCGTTCAAAAAAGAGGTTTTAGTTTTATACAATAATTTTTAAAGTTATGAGAACATTTTTATTTTTACTCTCCAATATCCAGTGGATATGGTTTGCGATTGCCGTGTTGGTTTCCTTTATTACAGGAGCAATCTGGTACTCTTTTCTTTTTCCGAAAACGTGGATGCGTGTTTTCAAAGTAGAAATGCCCGACGAAGTAACAAAACTGAGTATGGTAAGAACCATGTCGCTTCAACTTATCGTAAGTATTTTGTTCGGGTCGGTATTTTTCCTGTTAGTTCAAATTTCCTTTTTTATTTCGGTGTTTGTATTAATCGGTTTCTGCGCTTGGCAAAAAGGAGGATTGAACTTTCAATTCGCCAAATGGAAAGATTATGTGCTGGCGGCTTGCATACAGGTGGGGTACACGTTTGTTGCGGGGATGATATTTATTGTATTTGGGTTGATTTCGAGGTAAGAAGTGTAGTTGTAACTTTAACCATTTTTTTCAATAAATCATCTACATTTATGCGTTCGCCCTTCTTTTCCCAATTACATTATATCTTGACTCTGGCTCAAATAGAACCGTTTGTATTAAAAGTTCTTCTGCGTCAATTTGTGCATTTGGGTCAAGTAATAGACTCTCATATTTAGGTTGCACATTTCTTAGTGGTTCTTTATCCAAAAATCTAAGAATAGAGGCGGATAAATATTGATGGTCTAGTTCAAATGAAAGCCATTTTCTGTTTAATTGTTGAGCAGTCCAACCAGTAGTATTAGAACCTGCAAAAATATCAAGAACTAAATCGTTTTCTTCAGTTAAAAACTTTATGAAAAATTCTGGTAATTTTGATGGGAATCTTGCAGGATGTCCATTAATGCCCAAATCCTTACAGTATTTTAAATATTTTGAATTACTTTCTGTGTTTGGTATTTGGATGAGATTTGATGGAATTGCTCCACCATTATCGTTTCCAAAACTCTCGCTAATATCATGTCCAGACGGACGCTTTTTAGGAGAATAATATTTTGTACTGTCCTCAATTAATTTTTTCATTCTATCAGAATACTCCGTTAGAACATTTCTTACATCTGCTTTTGGAAAATCTGATTTAGAAAGCCACCATACTGTATTTACTGAATCCTTTGCTCTAATTTTTCTTTTATTCACCCATTCAATGGGAGAAGGCAACTTTGCAGGATTATACCAGAAAAATTCTTCGGCAAGCTTCCAACCCTGTTCATCGCACATTCTTATTAATAAGCGAAAATTATATAATGAACGAACTGGAGTACCTTTTTCATAAGCACCACCCAAATCAATCACGAAACTTCCGTCATCGCTAATGATTCTTTTTACTTCTTTAGTAAATTCTAAAAGCCAATCAATATAACCTGCTTGATCTTTATTGCCATATTCCTTCGGTCTTGATAGGGCAAAAGGCGGAGAAGTCATTACAAGATTAATAGAATTGTCAGGTAATAATTTCATTAATTGTAATGAATCACCAACAATTGCTTTCCCTTTTCTTGTCTTGTATAAGAATTTGTTTTTAAACATATTAGTATTCTTTAAGATCATGAGTCCAACTTGTCATTATTTTCCAAAGAAGCGTTACTGCAAAATAAACTTCAGGGTCTTCGCTTTTCAATTTTTCTATCTCCGCAATGTATCTTTCTTCTCCCTGTGTGCCAATTATGTATGAAATCCATTGTCTAGAATCCAAATCACTAAGATTTGCTATAAGCTGATCAAGGTTAACAGAGGTTGATTTCGTTAATGCCCAGGCTATTCCATGTTTTTCGTTTGAAGTAGAGTTCTCAAATTTTGTTAGAATTTCATTGCTGAAACTTGTTGTAAGTTTTGCTAACGCTCTTGCCGCTTCGATTTTAATGTTCGTGTCAATGTAATTAAAACTGTTTACTAATGATGTTAATGCGTCTTTGTTTTGTTGTTCACCGAGTCCCCAAGCAGCACCAGCTCTAATTTCTGTGTTAAAATTTTCATCAAGTAAAATATCACAGAGCATTTTACAAGCCTTATTGCTTTTAATTTCTGCAAGAACGATTACTGATTCAAGAACATTTTGGAGATAATTGTCATGTAAACAAATTTTAATAAAATCATAACCGTCTTCAATACCAAGTCTTGATAAACTTGCAGCAGCTTCTAATTTTACATAAATATGTTCTTTGTCGTCTGAAAGTTTAGATTGCAGTGAAGCAATAACTTTTTTGTCGTTAAAATAGCTTAATGCTTTTGCGGCTGCATATCGGTCACTCAATGTTAAACTTGAAAGATTCGTAAGAAAATAATTTGCATTTACTTTAGAAATAGGAATTGTTTTTTCTACTTTAATTACAGAGGCAATAATTTGATTAGCAAAAACTCTATCACCAACATTAACCAAAGGAATAAGTCTTTTACCTCCTTTTGTTAGACGAATAAAATTAGTTCTTCCCCCTACCGTTTTGTATTTAATTGTATTTCCAATTTCAGTAACTATTCCTTCAACTGAAGCTAGTCCAGCCGGCCAATTTATTCGTGCTTCAAATCCTTCCTGAGCTCCTTTGGCTTTAATAAAAACTACTTGCTCTTGTTTTTCTGCTTCACGTAACTCTTTTATTGAAACGAATTGTACGAGTTGGTCTGCTTTCCAGTCAATAGGATTGTGCCCTGTTTTTTCGCAAACCACCAATGCAACATAGTCATTATCTTTCATGCCGAAATCCCAACCTCTTTCAGGATCAGAAGTTGAATGAGACATTGAAATTTCAAGATTTGTTTTAGCTCTTGATTCAATTCGTATTCCATTGTCAACACAAAGTATATCTGGAACACGAATTCGTTTAATTTTAATTTTCTTCCAAATTTTGTAATTCATTGAACCTCTTTCCAATTCTATTGGCTGATGTCCAAGTGTTCTTAGTACTGAAAATACTTGTTGTGTTCCAATTGCTCCGATTGAAATTTTCTCTAAAAAGCTCTCGTCTGTTTTAAATGATGCCATTTATTATTTGTTTGAGTTATCTTGCAAAGTTACTGTTTTTTTGTTCTATAAGGAAATTCTCAATTATCACTTGTTTCTGTAAGCTGTCGGGGCATCAAATAAGGTGACGCAACCAATTGACGTTCTTCTACTCCTGCCACTTCCCACAAACCCTGCAAACCTCAGAAATAATCTCCTCCTCCTTCTCCACACGCCTGTTTTGCATCAGAATACGCCCATTGCAAATCACAGTATCAATGCAACAACTTTCAGCCGCATAAACCCAATTAGAAAGCAAATGAAAGTTGGGAACCAACCGCTCATTATCCAAGTCGATCAGAAGCGCATCTGCAAGCTTCCCTTCGGCAATCACTCCGGCATCCAAGCCAAACGCTTCGGCGCTGTTAACCGTTGCCCATTGATATACCTCTTTTACGGTAAGCGTTTCAGGAGAATAATTGCATTTAGCAAGCAAGGAGGCAAATTTCATGGATTCCCTCATATCCAAGTTGTTGTTGGATGAAGCTCCGTCGGTACCAAGTGTTATGCGGCATCCGGATTGTAACATCTCTTTCGTGCGGAAACATCCGGAAGACAATTTCATGTTGGACAACGGATTGTGGACAACGGTCACGCCGCGTTCCTTTAGAATGGCAATCTCTTCATCATCTACATGGACTGCATGCGCAGCAACAACAGTTGAATTTAATACCCCGATAGCATCCAGCCACCTCACAGGAGTTGTTCCGTGTGCGGCAATACAATCGCGCACTTCCTGTTCCGTTTCGGAAAGATGAATATGTAAAACGGTATTGAGTTCTTGCGCTATTTCCGCACATTGCCTGAGGAGAGACTCGCTTGCCGTATAAATAGCGTGGGGCGCTACAGTCAGTTGAACCAGTTCGTTTGATTTATCCCATTGGCGCAGGAATTGAAAATTTTGCCTGATCTTCTCCTCTCCCAGTCGATCCATAAATGTTACGCCGATTGCCGCTCGTATTCCCATCTCTTCTGCTGCACGTATTGTTTCTTCAATATCCCAATACATATCGGAGAAAAAGACGGTTCCCGACTTTATCATTTCCAATATTGCCAAACGGCTTCCGGCGTAAATATCCTGCGGAGTTAGTTGCGCCTCAAGGGTCCAAATATAGTCGTGAAGCCATTGGAAAAGAGGCATATCGTCGGCATATCCGCGCATGAGCGTCATGCTTGCATGTGTGTGGGCATTGTAAAAAGGAGGAATGATTGCCTTTCCTTCTCCTTCGATAACAATGTCCGCAGGTTGTTTATCTGCATTACCGCCTATTTCCGAAAAACGGTTTCCTTCTATTCGGACATGCGTCTTTTGACCGTCCAAGAGAATATTTTTGATTAAAATTGAATTCATTAGGTACAAATCATTAAATAGCTTAATTATTAATGCGAATCGAGAGTTGAATTTTCTTGTGTTTTTAGCCTCGTTAGAAGCGTAATATTGGTAGAAAATACGTTTTCCCTCTGTTCTAAGTTCCGTTAGGAACGAAATATGTTTTATATTCCGCCCCTAACGGGGCTTTGGTTGTGGGGGATATTCCCTTCTACCAATATTTTGTGCCTAACGGCACATGTTTTTCAACTCTTAATCCTCAATTAAAAATAATTCATCTCCAATAATGCCATGCTGTTTTGAAATTGCCAGCATTTCGTTTTCTGTTTCTGCCGGCGGGATTATTTCGCCTTTGCTTTCGGGGTGATTGACCAGATAGGCGGCTCCTTCATTGTGCAAAGCCATTGTCGCTTCAATGTATTTAAGCAGCGTCGGTTCTTCAAGAATAAAATTGACGGCAAACTTATTTGCCAATACCCGTTCGTTCGGGATAAGCGCTCCGTATTCATCCTCCACGCCCATATTGGCGAGAATAGCAGGGGAGGTTATAAAAATTTCCGGCGGACAGATTTTTTCCATTGCTCCGGCTACTCCGGTCGCTGTCACTACAGCATAAGCCTTTTGTATAGCACCGGCAATGCGCGCCGGGTCGTTTAGCCCGATTATTTCGGAAGCATATTCTCTTATTCGGGGCGTAATGCCCGAAAGTTCCGTGACAACCGTTACGACCGCTCCCAATTTATGCGCGTGTACAATAATTCCCAAACCAACCTTTCCGCTTCCGAAAACGACCAAGTTCTTACCTCCCCAGTCGTTGTAACCCAACTGTTTCATGGCGCGGAAATAACTTTCTCCCGTTCCCAGACAAGTTTCGATTTTTTTTATCCGCCCGCTGTCAGCAACGTAAACGGGGCTTCCTTTTTTTAGATAAGTCTCTACGCCTGAGCGGGTAAGTTCTACATAACCCAGCCGTGCATTCAGGTTTGAAAAGGAAGCTGCGCAATCAAGAATGATATCAAATTTACGCTCTTTTTCTGTTGGGAAAACCAAAGGCATTCCCCATATTTTCAGTTTTTCTATTATCTTGGCATCAGCAGGAAGTTTATCTGTCACACCTACCGACAAATCGGCTCCGGCGAGCAAAAGCGCCTTATACTTTATGAATGTATTTCTGAATACGGGAGTAGCATCCAGTACCGATAACCCTTTCAAAGGCTGCGTTTTACACCAATTTTCAATTTGCAGACTCAGTACTGGATACTCCTCTTCCGCGTATGATGCGGAAATAATTTTATCAATCTCCCGAAGCATGGAAATAGTTACAAAACCGTAACCCACCCAAAAGGATCGGGTTCATCTCCGTACTGAATCGCACGCAACTTGTTGTACAGTTTTGTACAAACCGGACCCGGTTTTCCGTCTTTGGAGAACACGTATGATTTTTTTTCTTCTATATCGTCGATGCGCTCAATAGGACTTATCACGGCGGCAGTACCGCAAGCGCCCGCTTCTTCGAAAGTTGCCAGCTCAGTTTCCGGCACCGGACGATGTTCGACTTTCATTCCCATACTTTCTGCCAGTTGCATCAGGCTTTTGTTGGTAATGGAAGGGAGAATCGAAGAAGAATACGGAGTAACATAAGTATTATTTTTAATTCCAAAAAAATTGGCGGCTCCACATTCGTCGATATATTTTTTCTCTTTCGGGTCTAAATAGAACACGTTGGAATAACCCATGTCATGCGCTCTCTTTCCTGCAACCAAGCTTGCGGCATAGTTGCCCCCTACTTTGTAAGTTCCCGTTCCGAGAGGCGCAGCACGGTCATATTCCCTCAAGATGACAAAAGGAGTCGTTTGGAATCCGCCTTTAAAATAAGGACCTACCGGAGTTACAAACAGGATGAACAAATACTCTTTCGCCGCACTTACGCCTACCTGCGGGCTTATCCCAATCAGCAATGGGCGGATATACAAAGAAGCACCGCTCTCGTAAGGCGGAATAAACCGTTCGTTTAATTTAACCGTTTTTATCACCGCTTCATTGAATTTCTCAACCGGAAATTTCTCCATTAAAAGACCTGCGGCAGAAATCTGCATGCGTTTGGCATTTTCGTCCATTCTGAAAATACGGATTTTCCCGTCTTTTCCGCGAAACGCCTTTAACCCTTCAAATACCTCTTGCCCGTAATGCAGGCAAGTGGCTGCCATGTGTATGTTGATCGTATCGGTAGAGTTTATTTCCAATTCTCCCCATGAACCGTTGCGATAATAACACCGCACATTGTAGTCTGTCGGTATATAACCAAACGAGAGGTTTGCCCAATCTATATTTTCTGCCATATCAATAAAGTTAATTAATAATATCTGAGTTTTGCATAAAGCCACAAATTTAGTAAAATTATGTCTAAAAACATAATAGCATGAACAAAAAAGGATTATAGGTCGTTTTTCTATGTACAAATTACAAACTTAAAAAATCTGCGATATGAAAAAAATGATGTATTTGTTTGCATTTTCCATGCTGGTAGTTGGATGTTCTTCTAGTGGAAAATTTGGAGATTTGACTTCGGACAACTTTTCTGTTGATCCGAAAGTGTTGGAAATAAGAGGGGATGGTGTTCCCGTAATGGTTACAGGGACTTTCCCTGCTAAGTTTTTCCCTAAAAACGGAGAACTTGAATTTACTCCGGTTTTGATAAGCCAGGGAAGAAGTGTCAAAGGAGAAAAGATTGTTTTTTATGGAGAAAAAGTAAAGAACCCGGGACTTTTAGTTGTCTCTCATCGCTATGGGGGAATTTTTTCGGAAGCACAATCCTTTTCTTATGCGAATGATATGAGGATGTCCGAATTGTATGCGGACGTTAAGTTCAAACAGGGCGGCAAAGTGGTTAAGACCTCCAGAATCAAGTTGGCGGATGGGATCATTGTTACCCCGATGCTGATTGATGTGAGAGAAGCTTCGATGGTCAGCCGGGAAACTTATGGAATAGGTCCTTCGAAAGAAACAACGGGGGCTATACAGTATGTGATATCAAAATCCGATATTCGGAAATCCGAACTGTCGAAACCCGGAATGCAGGATTTATTGACAGCGATAAGGAATGCGGACGGGCGATCATTTATCCTGATCACTTCGGCGGCATCTCCCGACGGCACGGAAAGAGGGAATACCGGATTAGCCCATAGAAGGAATGCGGTAGCCACTGAGTATATTTCCCGGGAATTGAAAAGAATGAATCTGAATATTCCTATCGAACATGCGATAATTGATGAAGACTGGGAAGGACTTTATGCGAATATTGAGGCTTCCAATCTGAAGAATAAAGAGGAAATGATACGGAACATGAGAGCCGAAAATGATCTCGATAAGAGAGAGAAACTATTGCATAGCTACATGAGAACCAGCGGATTATTTGATACCTCCCTGTTGCCGCCGTTACGCAGGAGCGTAATCTCGCTTCACACGGAAGGGGAAAGAATGACCGATATCGTCGCCATACGCCTGATAGAAGTAGAACCTGCCAGCATCTCCTTGAACGACAAGTTGTGCGCGGCTGCCAACATAAGTGATAGAAATAGGCAGATAGAAGTATACAGGACAATCATCGGTATGCATCCTAACGACTGGAGAGCTTACAACAACCTGGGTGTCGTCCATCTGTCCGACGGCAACTGGAATGACGCTTCTTTGCAGATTAACCGGTCGATCGAAGTACAGGAATGTCCGGTAAATAGGTACAATCAAGGATTTGTTCATCTTGCAAAAGGCAATGTGAGCGATGCTCGGATTTGTTTCTCAACCGTATCTTCCGCTCCGGAATGGAGTCATGCAAGAGGCGTTGCCGAAATTCTTGACGGAAACTATCCGGCTGCCGTAGTCATTTACGGAAACACGGCTTCTAACAACGCTGCATTAGCTCAAATTATGAATAATAACTATTCGGGAGCCACATCTACGCTGTCCAGAATAGAAAATCCGAATGCTACCACATACTATTTAAATGCAGTACTTGGAGCCAGAACCCAAAACAGGGATATGGTATATAGTAACCTGGAAAAAGTGATGGCAAGGGACAGATCGCTCGGACAATCGGCAAAAACAGATGTTGAATTTGCCCGCTATGCGAAGGACAGCCAATTTGTAACTATATTGAAATAATTCGGTTCAGCAGACTAAGATAAACCGGCAGACCGGTAAACGAGAGTTTGATTGACAATCTTCTCGTTTACCGGTTGTTTTTATTGAAAAAGAAAGATAAAAAAGATTTCAAAAAATATTGTAACTTTGCAACAATTAAAATAGATTGTTATTATGCCTGAAATATCAAGTTTTTACGGAATAATTATTACGATGCTGTTTGATGATCATAATCCACCGCATTTTCATGTCAAATATGGCGAATACAGAGCGGTCATTAACATCAAAGACGGAACAATTAAAGGAACTTTGCCTAGACGTGCATTGAATCTTGTTTTTGAATGGCTTGATTTGCATCGAGAAGAATTGCTTGACAATTGGCGCAGAATAGAAAATCGCCAAACATTATTGAATATTGAACCTTTACCATAAAACAAATATATGAATATGGAAACAAACGAATTGTTATGGGTTACAAAAGCGGAATATGCTAATGAATATAAGTTATTACTTACTTTCAATAATGATGTAACAAAACTTGTTGATTTAAAAAGTTCTTTATATGGCGAGGTTTTTGAGCCGTTAAAAGATATTGAAAAATTTAAACAATTTAAACTTTCCGATTGGACGGTGGAATGGTATAACGGGGCAGATTTCGCACCAGAATACTTGTTTGAATTGAATAGTTAAAAGTAAATATATTTGTGTAGAAAAAGACGGCTAATTCTTTTGAATATTCAAGGGTTTAGCCTATTTTTGCGAGACAAAGGATTTTTGTTAAATATCTAATATCTAAATATTCACTAAAAACTCTTTTATTTATGTGGTTACTTTGTTCTTCGATTGGAAAGAAACTGATTATGAGTATATCAGGAGTCTTTCTTATTCTTTTTTTATTGTTTCACATGTCTATGAATGTGGTGGCTGTTTTTTCGCCTGAAGCATATAATATGATATGTGAACTTTTAGGTGCGAACTGGTATGCAATGGTCGGTACGGCAGTATTGGCAGGTGGTTTTCTGGTTCATATCGTTTATGCATTTATTTTGACGCTCCAAAACCAAAAAGCGCGTGGTGATCAAAGTTATGCTTGTTCGGAAAGACCCAAAGGAGTGGAATTTGCTTCCCAAAACATGTTTGTTTTAGGGTTGATCGTCGCTTTGGGGATGATTCTGCACCTTGCCCAGTTTTGGTATAAGATGCAGTTTGCCGAACTTATGGGGCTTCATGAAGTTCAATTGGGTGGCGCTACAGTAGGCGTAGCCGATGGAGCGGCTTTTATCGCTTATTGGTTTAGTAATCCGATCTGGTGCATCCTTTACCTGATTTGGTTTGCAGCTTTATGGTTCCATTTAACACACGGATTTTGGAGCGCTATTCAGACGATCGGCTGGAACAACCAGATCTGGTACAATCGCTGGAAATGTATTTCCAACTTTTTTGCAACCTTTATCTTCCTCGGTTTTGCTGCCGTTGTTGTTGCATTCTTTATCAAAAGCATCATCTGTTAATTGAAAAAAATTATTCATTATGACTACTATAAATTCAAAAATTCCACAAGGTCCTTTAACCGAAAAGTGGAGCTATTACAAATCGCACCAAAAACTCGTAAACCCTGCCAATAAACGTCGTTTGGACATTATTGTGGTAGGTACGGGTCTTGCCGGAGCTTCGGCGGCAGCCTCTCTTGGCGAGCTTGGTTTCAATGTATTGAACTTTTGCATTCAGGATTCTCCTCGCCGCGCACACTCTATCGCCGCTCAGGGAGGTATCAATGCCGCTAAGAATTACCAAAACGACGGAGATTCCGTTTACCGTCTTTTTTATGATACACTCAAGGGAGGCGACTATCGCGCACGTGAAGCGAACGTTTATCGCTTAGCCGAAGTTTCAAACGGTATTATCGACCAATGTGTGGCTCAGGGAGTTCCTTTTGCCCGCGAATACGGCGGCTTGCTTGATAACCGTTCGTTCGGAGGAGCACAGGTTTCCCGTACGTTTTATGCCAAAGGTCAAACAGGACAACAATTGCTATTGGGCGCTTATTCCGCATTGAGCCGTCAGGTAAACAAAGGGAATGTAAAATTATACACCCGTTACGAGATGCTGGATGTTGTCATTATCGAAGGACGTGCACGGGGAATTATTGCACGTAACTTAGTTACCGGAAAAATAGAACGATTCTTTGGTCATGCCGTTGTATTTGGCACCGGAGGATATGGAAATACATTCTTCCTTTCTACCAACGCAATGGGTTCCAATGGTTCGGTTGCTGTTCAAGCATACAAAAAAGGCGCTTATTTTGCAAATCCTTGTTTCGCTCAAATTCACCCGACTTGTATCCCTGTTCACGGAGAGTTCCAGTCCAAGCTGACGTTGATGTCCGAATCTCTTCGTAACGACGGTCGTATCTGGGTGCCGAAGAAAAAAGAAGATGCCGAAGCTATCCGCGCAGGCAAACTAAAACCAACAGCGTTAAAAGAAGAAGACCGCGACTACTATTTGGAACGTCGTTACCCTGCTTTTGGGAACCTCGTACCGCGCGATGTGGCTTCGCGCGCCGCTAAAGAGCGTTGCGATGCAGGCTTTGGCGTTGGCGCAACAGGTTTGGCTGTATATCTTGATTTTTCCGATGCGATCAACCGTCTTGGAAAATCAACAGTAGAAGAGCGTTACGGTAACCTTTTCCAAATGTACGAAAAAATTGTGGACGATGACCCGTATGTGACACCGATGATGATTTATCCGGCTATACACTATACTATGGGTGGAACTTGGGTCGATTATGAATTACAAACGTCCATTCCGGGCTTGTTCTCCATTGGCGAAGCAAACTTCTCCGATCACGGGGCGAACCGCTTGGGAGCTTCTGCTTTGATGCAGGGATTGGCAGACGGTTATTTCGTGCTTCCGTATACGATTCAAAATTATTTGGCAGATCAAATCCGGGTTCCTCGCATGAGTACCGATCTTCCTGAATTCGCAGAAGCCGAAAAAGCAGTGGAAGAGAAAATCCAAAAATTGATGAATATCAAAGGAAAACGTTCCGTCGACTCGCTTCATAAGGAACTCGGATTGGTGATGTGGGATTTCGTAGGAATGGCTCGTACCAAAGAGTCGCTCGAAAAAGCCATGAAAAGAATTAAGGAGATCAAAAAAGAGTTCTGGTCGAATGTCCGCATTCCGGGCGAAGGAGATGCATTGAATACGGAGTTGGAAAAAGCGCTTCGCGTAGCGGATTTCATTGAGATCGGTTACTTGATGGCGATCGATGCTTACAACCGCGAAGAATCTTGCGGCGGACACTTCCGTGAAGAGTATCAGTTTGAAGATGGAGAAGCTCTTCGCAATGACGAGAAATTCTCGTATGTTTCCTGCTGGAAGTATACCGGCGAAGACAGCGAACCGGAATTGTTGAAAGAACCGTTGGATTACGAATTCGTCGTTCGCCAACAGAGAAATTATAAAGCGTAATTTTTAACTCAAGAAATCATGGAAAAAACAATAAATATCACGCTTAAAGTATGGCGTCAAAAAGATCCAAAGGCAAAAGGTGCTTTTGAAACTTTTCAATTGAAAAACATTTCTACAGACAGTTCATTTCTGGAAATGTTGGATGTATTGAATGAACAACTCATTAACGACGGGAAAGAGCCGGTTGTATTCGATCACGATTGCCGCGAAGGTATTTGCGGAATGTGTTCTCTCTATATCAATGGTCACGCCCATGGACCTGACGAAGATGTTACCACCTGCCAGTTGCACATGCGCAAGTTTCAGGACGGCGAAACCATTACCGTTGAACCGTGGCGTTCGGCAGGTTTTCCTGTGATCTGCGATTTGATGGTCGATCGTAACGCATTTGATAAGATCATACAAGCCGGCGGATACGTCTCTGTAAATACCGGAGGCGTGCCGGATGCAAATGCCATTCCGATTTCCAAGATAGATGCGGACGAAGCAATGGATTCTGCGTCATGTATCGGATGCGGGGCTTGCGTAGCGGCATGTAAAAACGGATCGGCGATGTTGTTCGTCTCTGCGAAGGTATCGCAATTGGCATTGCTTCCTCAAGGCAGAATTGAAGCTGCCGACCGCGTAAAAAAGATGGTCGCCAAGATGGACGAACTCGGATTCGGAAATTGTACCAATACTCGCGCTTGTGAAGCCGAATGCCCTAAAAATGTTTCAATCAGCAATATTGCACGCCTGAACAGGGAGTTTATCTGTGCGAAGTTGAAGGATTAAGTTTTTTAGGAATACAAATATTAGTCCGTGAGTTATACAGGCTGTTAGTCTGTGTAGTTCACGGATTTTATTTAAATCTAAAATCAATGTCGTTTAGTTAAGACTGTGAAAGAAAAATCCCGTTAGGGATTATCGCTCGGTAGAAAAGATAATAATGCAACGACACCCCGCATGCCTTTAGGTATGCGACGTACATATTGTAATAAGGCTGCATTCCTAACGGAATGCCGGTGTCACGTATGGATATAATTTTCTACCGAGCGATAATCCCTAACGGGATTTTTCTTTCACAGTCTTAACTGAACGACATTGAATCTAAAATCTAAAATCGTAAATTACATATCTACTAAAAAAAACACTATTTTTGTCCTGAAAACAATTTCTTTCCGAATGGGTAAAAATAAGGTAAATATCACATCCGAAGGGATATTCAAAATCATAATAGGTATACTTGCCTGCTTTTTTTTGCTGTACAGCTTATTTACTTTTGACGGATACGAGCAGTTGCTGTCATCTTTTAAAGGAGGAGATTTTTTTCACTGGCATTCGTTATTTGCTGTTATTTTACTGATACCGGCAAATTGGTATCTGGAATCAGTCAAATGGAAAACGCTGCTGGAAGATGTCGAGCGAATTTCAATCCGGATGTCGTTTTATTCGGTCTTAACGGGATTGACTACGGGGATTTTTTCTCCGGGGCGATTGGGAGAATTTGCCGGAAGAGTGTTGCTCTTACAGCCGGAAAACCGGAAAACAGCAAGCGCCCTTTGGGCTGTCGGCAGTATAACGATGACCATTGCCGTCTTGTTGTTTGGTATTCCCGCTTTGTTCCTTTTCATCCGGTCGGGAAGAGAAATTGATTTGTTGCAAAGTTCCTCCGTGATCTATTATTTTATGATCGTTTTGTTATTCGTTTTTTTGCTGATTTTACTCTATTTTTTTGTTCCTCGCATCAGCCGTTTTTTTTCGGGAAGAGTTGAGGGATATTTTTCATCTATCTTTGATGTATTGAAAAAAATCCCCTTCTCTCGTTCGATAAATATATTAATTCTCAGTTTATTACGTTATCTGGTCTTTTGTCTTCAGCTTTGGTTAATGCTCTATTTTTTCGGGGTGGAACTCTCTTTGTGGGAAGCCTGTGCCGGAATATTTACCTCCTACTTGTTTATCACCTTTCTCCCTTCTTTCTTTCTGACCGAAGCGGCAGTGAAAAGTTCCGTTTTTCTGCTTGTGTTAAGCGCTTTTTCCGGCAATTCGGTGGCGATTATTTGCGCTTCCATGTTGTTGTGGATACTGAATTTGGCGATTCCTACTTTGTTAGGGGTGCTTCTTTTGGCGAAAAAACGGGCAGGGTGAATAAAAAAAGACTTCCCAAGTTTTTAAGCTTGGAAAGTCTAAAATCATAATTTCTTCTTCCCTTTTAAAACCTACATCCCAAAGTCGCCATAATATTACTGTTATGTAATTTCAGGTCGTAAGGTCCGACTTCCTGAGGCAGGTATTCGAAGAATTTTTCGCTTCTCACTTGATGAACGTATGCTAAATCCGCATAAAAGAATTTATTTTTGTAACCTATGCCTCCGGTATAGTAAAGCGTACCTTGAGGTTGAGCCAGCGGATAGGCTTGGAAGTTTGCCGGATCGGTGTAAACTCTCTCCATTAGTTTGATCGAAGGAGCGGAAGCAAAAGCAATCCCTGCCCGTAGCGAGAGTCCCTCAACTATTTTTACTTCACCGCCGGCTTTTATCGTATGGGAGATTTGCATTTCATCATTAATCAAATCTTTTGATCTTTGGTCAAGAATTCCGCGGGTAGAAAATCTCATTGCTGAGAAATTTTCAAATTGATATTCTAATCCGATTACAGCTCTTTTTTCGATTATAAATCCTAAACTTCCTTGCAATCTTAACGGAGTTTGCAAATTGGCATTAGAAAAAGTTTCTGTCTCGTGAAAAAAATCATCGTAAATTTGACTTTCAAAAACATTGTAACCTATTTCTTCGAGAATAAATTCATCAATATTATAGAACGTAGGAGTATGGAGCGCCACGCCGACACGCATAAAATCCGTAATAGCAGCAATTGCTCCAAACTTGAAGTTAAATCCTGCGCCGGTTGCTTCGTAGAAGTTGTCCAAATACCACCTGTGTTCCAAATTGTTATTGTCAAATGATTGTTCGTCATACATCGCGGTCAATCTGTAATCCAAGTCTACCAATCCGAGAGACATCCCAAAGTAGAAACGGTTGCTTATGTTTACGCCATAAGAGAGATTCCACTCTCCGATAGAACCATTTTCAATATACCGGATTTGATTGTTTATACTCTCTCCGGGGAACAATGATTCCCATTTTTGAGAATTTTCGTCAAAGCTTATTAATTCTACTTCAGAAGCAGCCCTGCGAAAATAACTGGGTCCATTACCCATAAAGTCGGTCATTGAATAATCCAAAGTACTTGTCAGATCGGTATTTCGCCTAAAGTTTTTCAGTCGGTTATAGCTTATGCCCAAAGAGGATGTAACATATCCCATCCTATTCCCGGAGTTCGGGAAATTTAAAATAAGACCAAAATTATTAATATTAAATCCTACCGAACTATTGTTTGAGATGGATACATTCGGAGTAAGGGTAAAATCGGAACTTCGATACACTCCAAGTCCTGCGGGATTGTCTTTCATTGTGCTTGCGTCTCCGCCGAGGGCGCCCATAGCGCCTGCCATTCCAGAATAGCGGGCTGTTCCCAATACAGGATTTGTCTGACTAAAATTTAATGAATTGTAAGCAATCTGAGGTGCAAAATAGACATCGTTGCTTACTTGGGCTGAAGACAAAAAGGTTGCAGCCAAAAGACTTACTGAGAAAATTACTTTTTTAGTATTCATACGCAAAAAATTGAGAGTTGACAACATGAAAGTGAAACGTTTTTCTCGATATGAATGTTCACACATCCCTATTTTTATCTGCCTCCGCGTCCACCGCCGCCGCCTCTTGAACCGCCGCCACCGCTGCTACCGGAAGAAGAGCCGCCGCTGCGTGAGCTTCCCGAAGAGTAGGAGGAAGACGAACCGCTACTGCCGCGTGAACTTCCCGAAGAGTAAGACGATGATGAACTACTACTGCTGGAGCTTGAGCTTCCTGAAGAGTAAGAAGACGAACGGCTTCCTCTTGAAGATTCTCCGGATGAGCTTTTTGTTGAACTTCCTCTTGAAGATTCTGCAGATGAGCTTCTTGTTGTTCCGCTTGAAGATTCGCTTCTGACATTGCCTTCTCCTCTTACTGAAGAGTTCGAATTGGAACGTTGAGTTTGTGTATTTGAATTACGGAGCGCATTCGTATTTCTATCCTGAGCTTGTGGGCTCCGGACATTGGTTTGAGAATTACCGCTGCGAAGCGTGGAAGAACTTCTTGTTGAAGAAGACCTGTTCGCATCATTATTTCGTACAATTGTCCTTGACGATGCTCCTCTCACATTGCCGCTTGACCGGTTTGCTGTTGTACCGAATGTCGGAGCAGGTCTGTATGTGCGGTGATGATATGGTTTACAGAAATTTCCGTAATAGTGAGAATGATAATAAGGACGATAATAGTGTGGCGAGTAATAATATGAATAATATGGTCGATAATACCACCATGAATCATACCACCAAGGACTATAAGCCCAACCGCCTCCCCAAAATCCGTAGCCGTAGCCGAAACCTAAATAAAAGGAGTTGCCCCGCCAAAAAGGATCGTAACCGTATCCAAATCCGCTATTAACATAAATATTGGTAGTTCCTCCCCCGTTTAAAGAGAAGTCGGCAGAATCGTCCATATCCGTATAGATATTGATGTCCGCATTGTGATATTTATTCAGACGTTGACTATAAATATAGTCATTCTCGTCGGAAATAATAATCGGCTCATCATCTTCATAGATATAAACGGAATCTATCACATAAACAACTTTTGGTTGTTTGCTTTTAGCATTTGCAATTTGCAATTCGTTTGCCTTTCTCTGTGCTTCCATTTTTGCAGCCTCTTTTTCAGCGTCTTTTTTGGAAAAATAGATATCATCTATTTGTGCGAAGGATGCCGAAACAAAGAAGAACAAAGAAGCGATAAATAGAATTATTTTATTTTTCATAAGTCAAAAATATTTTCGTTTGTAATTTTTGTTCCTATATTTGTCTAATCAAATCAAAGATATGAAAAAAATATCAACCACCTACTATGTCTTTGTTGTTTTAACGAATGCAAATCAATATTAGTGTGGTATTTTTTTAAATTTAGATAGTTTTTAACTGAAATGGTTTAATCGGATACGAAAAATTTATGGATTATTTGGAATTTCTCTTTTTTTATGACGCTGAAAATTCTTTTGTAGGAGATTTATTGGCGGCAGAGTTGGCGGAGACCGGCTTTGAAAGTTTCCTCGAAGACGAAAAAGGACTAAAGGCATATATCCCTGCTGAAAAATGGGACGAAGGAGCATTGAAGGAAAAGTTAGCCTCTTTTCCGTTTGCTGCCGGAATCACCTATTCTCAAACATACGTAAAGGGTCAAAACTGGAACGAGGAGTGGGAAAAGAACTATTTCCAGCCGATCGTCATCGGCGGCGATTGTGTTATTCACAGTACTTTTCACAAGAATATCCCCAAGGCGGAATACGATATTGTGATAGATCCCAAAATGTCTTTTGGCACCGGTCATCATGAAACTACCTCTTTGATGATCGAAGAGGTATTGAAGGCTGATCCGCAAGGAAAATCTTTGCTCGACATGGGCTGCGGCACTGCGGTGCTGGCGATTCTTGCCGCCAAAAAGGGAGCGAATCCCGTATTGGCGATTGATATTGAAGAGTGGGCGTATAACAATTCGCTGGAAAATATCACCATGAATGGCGAGCCGCAGATTGAAGTGCAAAAGGGCGGGGCGGAGCTGCTCGAGAACAAATTCTTTGATGTGATTCTTGCCAATATCAACCGTAATATTTTATTGGAAGACATGCACAAATACGCGGCTTGTATGAAACCTGGCTCGGAACTCTACATGAGCGGATTTTACAGGGAAGATATCCCTGCAATAGATGAGGAGGCAAAAAAACATGGATTGAAACAACTCACTGTCAATGAAAAAAACCGGTGGGTGGCGGTAAGATATATTGCACAATAAACAGTTCTAAATTTGCCAACTCGATTTTTTTTGTACCTTTGGCATTTATTATATTGTTTCAAGTAACCATAAATCTAAGGAGGTTTTAAAATGCAAAAAATAAAAATTACGACAATCCTGTTGATAATTTCAACATTTTTTTTATTCGCTCAAGATGCGCAACGACCTTTTGGTCAGACGATTGATCACGGCTATGCACAGACACGGGTAATGCCGAGCAACAGAACCCAAACGCAGATGAATCAGGACGTTGCAGACCAATTCAATAGAGTCCTCTCAAGATTCATCGTTGACCCGACCACGAGTTCCGCCTCCAACAAAGAGGACTTCCTTATGGTGTTGAACCACACGGGAGGCACAAACGCCGACGCCGATGGGGTAGCTGTTTGCGAATCACATGGTTTCGGCATGGTCATGCTTGTCTATATGGCAGGCGCCGAAGATATGATGGTGCCGTCCATCCCCACTAACTTAAGTTCCCCGCGTGTGCCGCTTAGACAACGATTGAGGGATAATCTGCCCGTAAATCTTCGTTCAGCGTTTGGCGACGATGAAGTGACAATTAAACATTATTTTGACGCTGCGTTCCGCACGATGAAAAAATTCCCCGCCACCAATAATTCCGTCAATAACGGAAGGTACTTAATGGCTTGGCAGATAATAGGAAGAACAGGTCCTTGGAAGCCAACCTCTTCCGTGAGTACTGCCACCGACGGCGCATTAGATATGACGTATGCTCTGTTGCTGGCAGACGCGCAATGGGGCGGTCCGGCTCACGGCAAAACCAATTCAGACAACGGGGGCAACGCAGAGCTTTCGGATTCGGAGTATTTGTATTGGTCAAAAGGAGCGATGCGCCAACTCTTGCTGAGCAGTGTAAACAGAAGCCTCCCTACTGCCTCTACCGCTACTCACACGATGACTGTTGGGAACTGGGTTGGCGGTAACAACCGTCGTATCACCCGACCTTCCGACTTTATGATTACACATTGGAAGTCGTTTAATGAGGTTGGCAACGCGGTTACCAGCGGCGATGCTACTGATTGGCAACGTGTCATTGACGGTACTTACACGGCTATAAATCAGGGGGCTAATACCACCACCGGCTTACTGCCCGATTTCCTGTGGTATGGCTCCAACGACCAATGGCGACCTTTAGGACCGTCTCCTTCGGATGGCGTCAGCCACTGGAATGAAAGCACTACTAATGACCAACGATACGGCTATAACGCCTGCCGTGTGCCTTGGCGCATAGGTTTGGACATTCTCCACACAGGCGTATCTTCTCCGATAGATGCAGTCGTAAGCAAAATAAACAGCACTATGAATACACGGGCGAGCGGAACCGTCACTAATATTCGCGGTGGTAATCTAAACGGAACTTTTGACAACAATATGGGTGGAAATGAATTCATCGCTCCGTATTTGGTAACGGCGGCGGCTTATGGTCCCGTAAACTGGATGACCAACGGCTGGGACTGGGCGCGCGCAAGAAACACTACTCCCAATGTCTACGGCGACTACATACATGTATTGAGCATGATTGCCGCCTCCGGAAATTGGTGGTGTCCGATTACTCCATTGACGCCGCCAACACATTTAATCAGAGCGCAACCATCATTTCTTGATTTCGGATTTTTGGAAGAGGAATACACACAGCCGGCAGAGCAGACGGTAACAATTACCAACAGAGGAACCGACGAGGTAACATTGGATGCCTTGCCAACCGTGCCAGACTATACACTGACTCCGGGCGCAGACTGGACAACGCCTATGGCACAGGGAGAAACCAGAACCTTTACGATATACCCAAACGAGGGATTAACTGTCGGGACGCATAATCCTACAATAACCATAACCGGCAGCGACGACACACGCACAATGATTATTGCGAACTTTAAGGTGGCTCAGAAAGGTTTCAGAAATATGGCTACCGGTTTCATCTATATGTTTACGAATCCCGTTACTAATTGGGCTTTTGGCTTTAACAACGCCGCCGAAGGTAACAGTATCGAATTTGACGTAACGCAGCATGGAGACCATACGCTTACGCTTACCTGGCAATCGGGCGATGGGCATCTCGGCACACTTCATAGTAGCCATAGAGACATATACGTAGCTCAACCGACAGCCGCCGCCAACCCTGGCAGGTTACCGGTAACCATACGCTCTATAAGGGTCAACGGAGTCAGAGTAATCGGAGCAATGCCTACACATGCAGCTGCCGGAAATCGCTGGCTTGTAGATGGGACAATTGGCACAATAAATCCGGTTACAATATCCGGTGGTAATGCCAGTTCTCACAGTGGCGCTTTTGCTGATGCCGGTCTTGAGTTGAGAACTTTCTACCTGGCTGCTAACGCATTTACAATTCCGTCCGACGCCACGCTCGAAATTACATACAGAGTCGGTACAGGCACGGAAACAGAGAAAGAGGTTGTTACCGTAAACGGTGTTACAGCGCAAAACGGCACGTATAACGGCGCTCCGCACGCGGGCTTTACAGGAACGCCGGCTATTAGCGGTGCGACGGGAATAACGTTTGAAGTTCATTACATAGGCATTGGTACTTCCTACAACAGCCCGACTGCGCCTGTAAACGTAGGCGACTACAGAGTAACATTGAAGGTGCCGGATTCCGATCTCGACTATATAGGCGAATTGCATCTTGATTTCACGATTGCCAAAGCAGCCAATGCAGGTTCGGTCACGATAAGCAACTGGACATTCGGAGACCCTGCTTCAGAGCCGCAAATTAGTGGACACGACGACAGCAACGCAGTTGTTGAGTACTCGCTAAGAGACGCCGGCGACTGGACAACGGAGAAGCCTCAAGACATAGGTGAATATACCGTAAGAGTCAGCTTTGCCGAAACCGGAAATTGCGAAGCTAATGTCGTATATGCAGACTTTGAGATATTGCAGAGAACGGGCATTTCGGACGTCGCGGCGCAGGCGGGCATTACGCTGTATCCTACCCTGACAAGCGATATGCTGACAGTGAAAAGCGAAAATCTAAAAGCCGGAGAGTTGATAAAAGTGTACAGCATAAGCGGAGCGCTTGCAGCAACATACAGCATCACAGGCAAAACAACAACCATAAGCGTGTCACAGTTGCCTAATGGCGTGTACCTGCTCAAAGCAGGACAGTACACAGGACAGTTTGTGAAACAATAAAACAACTGTTAACAATGTGGGGGCGGGTTCGAAATCCGCCCCACATCTTTACCATTCGGTGACTACATTATTTAATCCGAAAACAAATCAGTAAAATTTGTGTGGTAATGTATCGGGAAATATAAGTAACGAAAATAATTTAATGACGTATTTGGAGAGATTGCGGACTTAACCCGCAATCTCTTTGTTGATAAAAAATAACAAAAACTTTTTCTTAACCGGCGACAGTGAAATTTCAAAAAAAATGATAACTTTGTATTGTTAAAATTTGATGTTTTTTTATTAAAATAAAATCAACTTGATATTTCAATGGATTTACGAATAATCGAAAATAAAATTTACGAAATCAAAGGGCAGCAAGTAATGCTGGATTTTGATTTAGCAGAGAGGTATGAGGTCGAAACAAAACGCTTAAAAGAAGCTGTCAGGCGTAATATTAATCGGTTTCCCGATGATTTTATGTTTCAACTTTCAAAAGCAGAATGGAGAATCTTGAGGTCGCAAATTGCGACCTCAAGTTGGGGAGGTTCTCGTTGTCAGCCATTTGCATTTACCGAACTTGGTGTTGCTATGTTATCAAGCGTATTGGGAAGCGAAAAAGCAATAACTATAAATATTGATATTATGCGTGCGTTTGTAGCAGTTCGCCGGTATGCTCTGCAAGCAAAGTCAACACAAAGCATTGAAGACAGAATAAAAGCATTAGAGAAGGCAAACGAAGAATTATTGAAAGATATGAACGATTTGAGCGAAGACACGCAGAAATCTTTTGATGAGTTGTTTAATGCATTTGCCAATTTGGCAAATAAAATAAACGTCAGCCGGACGAATAATGAGCCACGCAGAAGAATTGGATTCAATGTGAAACAAGAATAAAAAGGCAGTAAACTAATCACATAAAAAATGAGTCACTTGGAAACGAACCCACAACTTGAGTTGGCAGGTAATCTATTAAGATATACCGGCACGCACCTGTTTTTAACCGGAAAAGCCGGTACAGGAAAAACTACTTTTTTGCGCAATCTCCAGCAACATTCTCCCAAAAGAATGGTTGTCGTAGCGCCTACCGGCGTGGCTGCCATTAATGCGAGAGGAGTGACTATTCATTCTTTCTTCCAGTTAAATTTCGCCCCATTTGTTCCGGGGACAAAGATGTCCAAGGAATTTTTTCGCTTTAATAAGGAAAAAATCAATATTATTCGTAGCCTCGACCTGTTGGTTATCGACGAAATAAGTATGGTAAGGGCAGACCTACTGGATGCAGTAGATTATGTCTTGCGTCATTTCCGGCGGAAAGAGACTCCTTTCGGAGGCGTTCAACTGCTGATGATCGGAGATATGCAACAACTTGCTCCTGTAGTCAAAGATGATGAGTGGAGTTTGTTGAACAGTTATTACGAATCCCCCTTCTTTTTCAATAGTCATGCATTGAAGCAAACTCCCTACGTGTGTGTCGAGTTGAAAACCGTGTATCGTCAATCGGATGAAGTTTTTATAAACATGCTGAATTGTATCCGGGAGAATAAGATAGACAACACCTTGTTGCAGGAGTTGAACAAAAGATATAGACCGAATTTTAATCCCGGAAACGAAGAAGGTTATATCATTCTGACAACACACAATGCACAAGCGCAACGAATCAACAGCGATAAACTGAAAAAAATAAACGACAAAAGTTTCATTTACGAAGCCAACATAACGGGTAACTTTCCCGAATACTCTTTTCCGACCGATGCCAGATTGGAATTAAAAAAGGGAACCCAAGTAATGTTCGTTAAAAACGATCCTTCCCCCGGTAAGCGTTATTACAATGGGAAAATTGCAGTGATTACCCGGATAGACGACAACCGGATAGAAGTACAGGGCGAAGGCGATTCATCCCCGATTGTAGTGGAAAAGCTCAGTTGGAGCAACATGAAATACATCATTGATCCGGAGACAAAGGAGTTGAAAGAGGAAGAAGAGGGCGCATTCGAACAATACCCGCTCAAAACAGCATGGGCGATTACTGTACATAAAAGTCAGGGATTGACTTTTGATAAGGCGATTATTGATGCAAATGCTTCTTTTGCCCATGGACAAGTTTATGTCGCTTTGAGCCGTTGCAAAACGTTGGAGGGGATGGTATTAAGTTCTCCGGTCATGGCGCATTCCGTTGTTCGTAGCAGAGATGTTGATGCGTTTGTCCGCTATGCGGAAGAGAAAGAGCCGGATGACCAGTCGTTTCAAAACCTGCGCAAGGACTATTTTACAGAGATGCTTTTCGAACAGTTTTTATATTCCGGGATTCAATCGCGTTTTTTCGCCATGCGCCGGTTGTTGGATGAGCATTTCTGGAATCTCTATCCCGGTTTAATCACTCAATACAGACAAGCCGAAACAAATTTTCGAAACGAGATTTTACAAGTTTCGGAACAATTTCGTTTGCAACTACAACAGCTTCTTTCCGAAACGGAAAACCCGGAAGAAAATCCTTTTTTACAAGAGCGGATAAAAAAGGCTGCGGTCTATTTCTTAGAGAAAACAAACCTCATCTTACAGGAGCTATTAGATAAAACAGTTATTGAAACAGATAATAAAGAGATTCGAAAAAGAGTAAACGACACTTTGGCATTTTTACAGACGGAAGTCCGGCAAAAACGAAAAACGCTGGAAGCTTGTCAGGACGGATTTTCCGTGCCTGCCTATTTGGACGCCAAGTCGAAAGCGTCCATTGAAGAAGAGGAAGCGCCGAAGAGTAAAAAGAAAGAGAAAGTTGCCAAAGATTCGCTGCCCAAGGTTTCGGTTCCCAAAGATATTCTTCATCCGGAACTGTACGGGCAACTTCGCTCTTGGCGGGCACGACTGGCGCAAGAGCAAAATGTGCCACCATATATCATTCTATCGCAAATGGCATTGATCGGCGTCACCAATTTACTTCCGCAGGATTCAGCGCAATTAATTCAAATACCGGGAATCGGAAAAATGACATTAGCCCGTTACGGCGAAGATATTTTGCAAATGGTACAGCAAAGTATCCGGCAGTACGGATACGAAGTAAAGGAGCAAATGATTGCATACGAAGTGGAACTGCCGAAAGAGAAGGAATCCATGCCCAATACAAAAGAGCAGTCATTTTTATTCTTCGAACAAGGAAAAAGCATCGAAGAGATTGCAAAAGAACGTTTATTAGCTGTGACAACCATAGAGGGACATCTGTTGCCATACGTGAAAAATGGAGATATTCCGCTCGAAAAATTGGTCGTTCCCGAGAAAATTGACCGAATAAGAAAAGCATTGCAACAAAAACCGGAAGCAACCACTCTTTCGGAGATCAAAGAGATTCTTGGGGATGATTATTCCTGGGCGGAGATTCGGTTTGTGAAGGCAACCTTGTCATGAAATTACGATAATTTGAACCAACGGTCAGTGCTAGCTAATAGCGCTCTTTCAAAATTTTCACCCACTGTTTCAATTAATTTTTTGACAGATATGCCTTTTGCTTCTGCTATAGATTTATAAATCTCCTCTATTGCAACATCCTTATCATCCGTTTCCAAAAAAATACGGTTGAAAGATGTTGCTTCCACGCTTTCTTTATTAAAGAGACTCCCGAAAGAAAGATAGAAACCTGCTTTTATTAACTCCTTTGCAAGTTGAGGCTTTCCTCGGAAGCCGTGAAATATAATGGGGACATTTGGCTGGGTTTCTTTCAATAGCTGTTGTACTTCATTATGTGCTTTTACACAGTGGATAATGAGCGGTTTTTTGACTTCTTTTGCAATTGAAATTTGATGTTTGAAAATTTCTTTTTGAAAATTAAAGTCAATAGGACAAAGTTTGTCCAATCCCGTTTCTCCGATAGCTAAAATAGATGGATTGGACGCAATTTGTCTTAATATTTTTATTTTTTCTTCAACGGTCGAGTCGATGTACCAAGGATGTATTCCTGCAGAAAAGTAGTTTTTTTCGTTGTTCGGTAGTTGAATAAAATCTTCCGGACTGATATTATGCAGCGAAAAAACATTTTCACAGTTCTCTTTTCGATGCGTATGAATGTCAATGTATTTCTTCATACGCAAAAATAACTATCTTTACCCGAAATTTAAAAGGAATGGCAAAAATAAATTTGATTCAAGATACGCTTCAAAAATTAGGCATACCGGCATTGAACGAGATGCAGAAAGCCTCTTTGGAAGCGAGCGAAAAAGGCAGGGATATTATTTTACTTTCTCCGACCGGATCGGGGAAAACATTGGCATTTTTGTTGCCGCTTCCGGGGCAATTCAGACCGGATCAAAAAAATCCTCAGGCGCTGATTCTTGCTCCTTCGCGCGAATTGGCATTGCAGATAGAGCAGGTTTTTAAATCTATGGGAAGCGGTTTTTCTGTCGGATGTTGTTATGGAGGACATTCGATGATTACGGAAAAAAGGATGATGGAAAATCCTCCGGCGGCGCTCATAGGCACTCCCGGGCGTATTGCCGATCATATTCGTCAGGGAAATTTTTCGACGGATACAGTCCGGACGCTGGTATTGGACGAATTTGACAAATCGCTGGAGGTTGGTTTTACGGAAGAGATGTCGTTCATCATTTCCCGGCTGACGGGATTGGAGAAAAGAGTATTGCTTTCGGCGACAGAACCGGAAGAAATACCTGCATTTACGGGGATTACCGACCCGTTGCGATTGGATTTTCTGGCGGAAAAAGAGGTGGTAAAAGGGCTTCAAATCCGGAAAGTCATCTCTCCCGAAAAAGACAAATTAAACACGCTGCTTCAACTTATTTGTCACGTAGGAAATCGTTCGACGCTGGTTTTTTGCAATCACAGGGAATCTGTTGAAAGGGTAGGGGAGTTTCTGCAAAAAAAAGGGATTATTTGCGGATTGTTTCATGGCGGAATGGAGCAGCCCGACAGGGAAAAAGCGCTCTTTATGTTCCGGAATGGAAGTTCTTATTTGTTGATCTCTACCGATCTGGCTTCGAGAGGATTAGATATTCCGGAAATTGAAAATGTAGTTCATTATCACTTGCCCGTCAACGAAGAGGCGTTTATTCATCGGAACGGGCGTACGGCGCGCATGTATGCTGGAGGGACGTCGTTTCTTATTTTGCACGAGGAGGAAAAAATTCCCGATTTTTTAAGTTCGGATTATTCGGTGGAAAATTTGCCGGAGAGGAATAAAATTCCGGACAAGCCTTTGTGGGCGACGCTCTATATCGGAAAAGGGAAGAAAGAGAAACTGAGCAAGGGAGATATCGCCGGGTTCCTGATGCAAAAAGGGGAATTGAAGAAAGAGGAGTTGGGGAAAATTGAAGTGAAGGAGCATTTTTCGTATGCTGCCGTCAAAGAAACGAAGATAAATGGATTGATTGACCGGGTAAAAAATGAGAAGATAAAGGGGGTAAAGACGCTGTTTGAGAGGGCGAGGTAGGGAAATTCAGGAAATGCATTCAAAATATGGAGGGATTCCTCATTCCGCATCGTTCCATTCGGAATGACGGGCGTTTAGTACGCTGGGAAAGAGGAAAGGGCGTATTTGCCGCCCTTTCCCCTATATCCTCACAAATCGCGCTGTCATTCCGACCGAAGGGAGGAATCTCCTACAAACCGAGCCGTTATTTCCCTGCACTTATTTTCCATTTTCCGTCAACTTTGACGTATTTGTTTCTTTCTTCTTTTTCGGAACCGTCTCCGAATGTTATTTTTGTAACGACGATTGCGGTTTCTCCACTTTCATCAATAGTTTCTTCAATGATCTCAAATTTCTTGATTCCGCCTTTTGCTTCAAAACTTTCCTTTTGTTTTTCGGCAAATGCTTTGATTATCTCACTTTGTTCTTCGGTTTTCTCAGCGGTAGAGTTCTCGAAATAAATTTTTATGCCCGCTTCGTAGTTCCCTTTTTGAAATTGGCTATAAATAGCTTTTTCTATGTCCGCCGGGGAAGTACCTGATCCTCCGCAATTCACTGCCGTAACAGCAATAATTCCAACTAAAAAAATTCTGACTAAATTCTTCATAATAATTCAATGTTTAAAATTTATAAATAAGAGTAAATTCGTCATTATCAAATATATCCGACGGAAAAATATAGGTTCCCGAATACATCGGGAAATTTTCTATTTTACTTCGCTGTCCGCGTGTAATATCTTTCCCCACAGATAGATAAGCGCGCCATATCATTTCGGTACAGTACATCTTGCCGGAATCTTCCAGCAAATAATCATGATCGAACAAAACGCCTTCCTCGAGCAAGCGGAAAGCTTCCCGCGCTGCATTTACGCTGTATTCGAGCGAATCTTTCAATCGGATTACAGCACCGTATTGCGCTCTTTCCGGAGAAAAAAATTGCTCAGGCAATTCGATTTTAATCTTGTCCTCATTTTCTTCCTTTTCACGTTCTCCGGGAGTAATGTGGATCACCATAAACACGGAATCCCGCTTCACAATAATTCCCGCATGACTGTACATTCCATTCTTATCGGCATGTAATACCGCATTCGATTTGGCGCCTATGCCTCTTCTGAAAATAATATCCCCTTCTTCGAAACGGACTGTCGATAAATCAATGTTGCTTTTTTTACCGGAACATTCGAAAAACAAAAAAAGAGAAACGCAAGAAAAAATCAGACCAACTAAAAATATTATTCCGGCTTTTTTCATTTGTTGATTACAGGAAAAATATTTTTCATATAATTTTTTTGAGGGTAAAAGTAAGCATTTTTTGTTTCATTCCAAATAATTACCTTTGTCATTGAAAAAATTGTTGAAAAAAATGACAAGAGATTTAAAAAATGAGTTGAATCGTCGCATTCTCGTGTTGGACGGCGGAATGGGTTCTATGATTCAGCAATACAAATTGACGGAAAAGGATTTTAGGGGAGAAATTCTTAGTGATTCTTCTTTCCTTCAGAAGGGAAATTGTGACGTGCTTTGTCTTACGCAGCCCGCAATTATCAGGGAAATTCACGAAAAATATCTATTAGCCAATGCCGATATTATTGAGACTTGCACGCTCAACGCCCAACGTATTTCGATGGCTGATTACGGGTTGGAGAGCCGGGTTAAGGAAATAAACCTTGCCGCAGCTCGCATAGCTCGTTCTGTGGCGGATGAATACACTGCAAAAAATCCGGATAAGCCCCGTTTTGTCGCCGGTTCTGTAGGACCAACCAATAAGACGGCTTCTATCTCGCCCGACGTCAATAATCCGGCTTTCCGCAATGTGACTTTTTGCGAATTGGAGGAGGCTTATCTGGAACAAATGGAAGTTTTGATAGAAGGAGGTGTAGATGCGATTCTCATCGAAACCATTTTCGATACGCTTAATGCCAAAGCGGCGCTCATTGCAGCCGGTAAAGCGATGCAAAATACCGGACGGCAAGTATACCTCATGCTATCGTTTACGATTGCCGACATGAGCGGACGAATATTATCGGGACAAACAGTCGGTGCATTTCTTGCTTCTGCGGCTCATGCCAATTTGCTCTCAATCGGATTGAACTGCTCCTTTGGCGCACAGGCGCTTAAACCCTTTTTGCAAGAGATTAGCAACTCCGTTGCTTGTTTCGTAAGCGCTTATCCGAATGCAGGTTTGCCCAACCAATTCGGCGAATATGACGAAACGCCCGAAATCATGGCTTCCCAAGTTAAGGAATATATCGACGAACGCCTGGTAAATATCATAGGCGGATGCTGTGGAACAACTCCGGCGCATATTGCTTCTTATCAACCGTTGATTGAAAATGCAACTGTTCGACAACCACAGAAAAAAAGCGAAAATTTGGTTCTTTCAGGGTTGGAAGTATTAAATTTTCCTTCCGATTCTTTTCATGAAAAATCAAAAGAAAAATCGTCTCTTTTTATCAATATCGGAGAAAGATGTAATGTAGCCGGCTCTAAAAAATTTTTACGGCTTATCAGTGAAAAAAAGTATGAGGAAGCATTACAAATTGCCTCCCAACAGGTGGAAGATGGGGCGCAACTAATCGACGTCAATATGGACGATGCCATGTTAGACGCCAAACAGGAAATGGTTACTTTTTTAAATCTGATCGCTTCCGAGCCGGAAATCGCCAAGCGTCCGATTATGATCGACTCTTCCAAGTGGGAAGTGATTGAAGCCGGATTGCAATGCGTGCAAGGGAAATGCGTAGTCAATTCTATTTCGCTGAAAGAAGGGGAAAAGTCATTTTTGGAAAAAGCGCAAAAAATACACCAATATGGAGCTGCGATCGTCGTAATGGCATTCGACGAAAAGGGACAGGCGGATAGTTTTGAGCGAAAAATTGAAATCTGCGAACGGGCATATGATTTATTAACTCAAAAAATCGATTTCCCTCCCGAAGATATTATTTTCGACCCGAATGTGCTGGCTATTGCGACGGGAATAGAGGAGCACAACAATTACGGCGTTGATTTTATTCGCGCTACAGAGTGGATTCATCATCATTTACCTTTTGCAAAAGTGAGTGGAGGAATCAGTAACCTCTCTTTTTCTTTCAGAGGAAATGATACGGTCAGGGAAGCCATCCACTCGGTTTTTCTTTATCATGCTATTCGTGCAGGATTGGACATGGGAATTGTCAATGCTGGCACATTGCCGATTTACGAAGAAATTCCCCAAGATTTGCTTGAAAGAGCGGAAGATGTGGTACTTAATCACTGTCCCGATGCTACCGAACGGATGATCGAGTTTGCCGAAAAGATAAAAAATCAAAAAACGGAAGGTTCTCAAAAAAGCCAGCAAGATTGGCGGACACAATCGTTGAACGACCGTTTACAATATGCCCTTGTGAAGGGAATTGGCGATTTTCTGGAAGAGGATCTTGCCCAAGCCCGTGAGGAATATCCAAATGCCATGGAAATTATCGAAAAACCGTTAATGGAGGGGATGAACCGCGTAGGACAGTTGTTCGGAGAAGGAAAAATGTTTTTGCCTCAAGTCGTTAAAACGGCTCGGACAATGAAAAAGGCAGTATCTATCTTACAACCATTTATAGAAGAGCAAAAACAGTCAACTAACAGCAAAGCCGGAAAAGTCCTCATCGCAACCGTCAAAGGCGATGTGCACGACATTGGAAAAAATATCGTGGTAGTGATTCTGAGTTGTAATAATTTTGAAGTGATTGACCTCGGCGTAATGGTTCCGGCAGAGCAAATTATTCAAACAGCGATAAAAGAACAAGTAGATATTGTTTGTTTGAGCGGATTGATCACTCCTTCGCTGGAAGAGATGTGCCACGTAGCGGAAGAGATGCAAAAGGCAAGTATGCAAGTTCCGTTGCTTATCGGCGGCGCAACAACGTCCAAAATCCACACGGCTGTAAAAATAGCACCTCTTTACGAGGGATCGGTTATTCATATAAAAGATGCATCTTTGAACACGTATGCTGCCATTCAGCTAATGAATCCTGACACAAAAGTCCCTTTTGTCCAAAAAATACAAGAAGAACAAAAAGCAATTCAATTGCAACAAAAGCAGAAGACAGAACAAATCATATCGCTAGAGGAGGCGCGGGGGAGGAAGCCGGATTTGATTGTCTGAAAGATTGTCTTGAACCAGGATTTTCACAAGATTTACAAGATTATCAAGATTTTGATTGCTGTGATTGTTTTAATCTTGGTAATCTTGTAAATCTTGTGAAAATCCTGGTTCAAGACTTTTTCCTCTCATAATCAATAAACGTATAATCATACTGATTCTTCTCATCCGCCTTATGCTCTTCGCGGAAAGTCTCTACCCATTCGGAGTAATCTATTTTGGGGAATTTTGCATCCCCAGCCAGATTGGCGTGGACTTCAGTGATATATAATTTGTCGGCAAAAGGGAGTGTTTGTTTGTAAACGGTCTCCCCGCCAATAATGAAAAGCTCTGTTTCTTCTCCGGAAATGCCAACAGCATCTTTTAACGAATCTGCTGTTATACAGTCAATAATGGATTCGGGAACAGAGGTTAAAACGATATTTTTTCTGTTTGGAAGTGGTTTGCCGATAGATTCGTATGTTCTTCGTCCCATTACCACCGTATGACCGGTAGTGATTGCTTTGAAGCGTTTTAGGTCAGCGGATAATTTCCACGGCATTTTGTTGTTTTTACCTATGATATTGTCTTCGGAAAAAGCAACGATAATTGAAATTGTCATATTTTATACTTTTAAATTTTTAATTAAACAGCCACCTCGCCCTTTATGTGCGGATGCGGATCGTAATTTTCCAGCGTAAAATCTTCAAACTGGAACGAAAAAATATCTTTTTTCAGAGGGTTAATTACCATTTTAGGTAATGCTTTCGGTTCGCGTGAAAGTTGTAGCTTCACTTGTTCTATATGATTGGAATAAATATGCGCATCGCCAAAAGTATGGACAAAATCGCCTGCTTTCAATCCGGTCACTTGCGCCATCATCATTAACAATAGGGCATAAGAAGCAATGTTGAACGGAACTCCCAGAAATATATCGGCGCTGCGTTGATACAACTGAAGGCTTAACCGCCCATCTGCCACATAGAATTGAAAGAAAGTATGACACGGAGGCAAATTCATGTTGGGCAAATCGGCGACATTCCATGAACTCACGATGATACGCCTTGAATCGGGATTATTTTTCAACGTTTCGACCACTTCCGAAATCTGGTCGATGTGTCCCCCGTTATAGTCGGGCCATGAACGCCATTGATAACCGTATATGTGCCCAAGATCACCATCTGCATCCGCCCATTCGTTCCAGATACGGACATTGTGATCCTGTAAATATTTGACGTTTGTATCTCCTTTCAGGAACCAGAGCAACTCGTAAATAATTGATTTTAAGTGCAATTTTTTGGTAGTAACCATTGGGAATCCATCTTCCAGGTTGAAACGCATCTGGTGTCCGAATACGCTTATGGTGCCCGTTCCTGTGCGGTCTTCTTTGACAGTGCCTTCGTCTAATACCCGTTGTAATAAATTCAAATATTGTTTCATATTGATTTTCGGACATCAAAGGTAAAATAAATTTCTTAGAAATGGAACGAAAAATGGGGAACTTAATTTTTAACTTGAGTTTGGGATAAGCAAGTGGTTTATAATCAGTTTCTTCGTGTCTTTTTATCTTCTTATAGTAAAATATTTCCATTTATCCCGACACCTAATTTATCACCTCATTTATCGCCTCATCTATCGCCTCATTTATCCACGACTATTCTATTGCCATCTTTGTTTGCTCCGCCTCGTTTAATAACCCCATCTTTTCTAAGTTGAGATAAAATGCGGTCAACTGTTGCTTTGGATACTGCCATTTTTTCTGCCATTTCAGGAATGGTTATTTTGGAATCTGCCTTTATTAAAGCCAACACTTTTTCGCGATTTGTCATTTTTCCAAACTCTTCCTTTTGCTTTTCTTCTTCCTGTATAGCTTTCAGAAATTCAGGTTGAACGGGTAAAATGGTTAGGAAATGCGTATAAATGTTATCTGTTTCAAAAATTGGGGCAGGCGAGCCGTTTCGTTCCATCTTATCGTAAATAATCGGAAAACCGGTACTGCGCCCTTCTGTCAGGTCAAGTTCTTTCAGAAAATCGCCAATGCGCCGATTGCGGTAATTACGGGCAAATACTTTTTTCTGTTTCAATGCGTTTTGGTCTATTGGCGGTAAAGGTCCCGGAAATGAGAGAATAACCATTTTATCGGGATATACGCTGATTTCTATCGGATTAACATTTTCATAAGAACGGTGATAATAAGCATTTACAACGGCTTCTTCTACTGCCTCGTAGGGATAGTTCCAAATCCGCAATGCCTCTGCCTGTCCGGAAATTTTTATTACCTTTTCTGCCAAAACCATACTTCTCAGATATTCAAGCACATTTCTTATTTGCTTGAACAGTGAGCCGCGAAAAGTTTTTTCGGTAAAAGTAATGCCCTTATAATCTTTATAGAGAACTACTTCTGAAAATGCGCCACGAAAAAAATTGTGCGGCTCTAAATTGAAAAACAGCAAAGCCGCGTTTATCGGATGACGGTTTTCGGGTGCGCCTCGCAAAAGTTGCATTCGCAACGCAAGTTCTTCTTTGCTCATTTGTGGCGCATCTTTATACAGATTGCTGTCGATAGCGTATAAAAACTCGATAAGCAGGTCTTTGTCAAGTTCGTTGATTGTTGCGTTATAATTTATGCGGTCGTCAAAAGGGATATTTTCGCTCAACGAAAGCAGTTGCTTTTCTTCCGCAGGATTGGCGATTTTCGATACCGAGCCTTGACGGACAAGGTAGCGTTTTTGCCCTTTTGCGCCCAACGTAGCGGGTGCTTTGTAAGGTCGCTCACTCCCGCCCGGAATCCAAATAATGAAAATATATTTCCCCTGAAACTCAACCGGTTCGGAAATAATTTGTGGAAATGGCTCTATTTGGTGACGCAAATTGACCATCTCCTTTTGAATTTTATCCAAACTTTCCTGTGATAAACCGGCAGGCGGCAATTCGGGTATGCCTTCATTTTCCGCAATGCCGACAACAATATATCCTCCGCCCCAATTATTTATATCGTTGGCGAAAGCGCAAATAGACCGGATAATTTCTTCGGGATTCCAACCCCGTTTGAACTCCAGCCTGTCCCATTCAACGGTTTTACCTGATATTAACTGATTGATATTGATTGGCAAAGACATGTTTTTATTCTTAATTCTATTAGCAAAGGTAATCGTTTTTTTACAAACAAAAAACTTTATCCGAAATCAATAAAGACCGCTGAACAAGGGGCGCATTCCATTATGTTTTCTCATACGCTTATATTTTCAATTTGCAAATTTTTTACGTTATGATGAACAAAGGGAAAAGAAAACTGTAATACAGCGGAATGTTGAGTAATCCGTTGTTTTCTTCGAGAGGCAAAAGTGAAAATCTTATACTTAATTCGGGGTTGTAATTTTCGCGATATACTTTTAAACTTTGTGCCTTTACGTTCAAGCCGCTTTTTACTTCAATCGGAACAATTTTACTGTCTATTTGTGTAACGAAATCAACTTCTGCCTGCGCACCGCTTGTCCAATAAAACAGCTCGTAGCGATTTAATTCCTGCAAAACGTACTGTTCGGCTAGCAAACCATTAAATTCGTCAAAAATAGCCGTTTTGTCAAGTACAATGGAAGTCGGGATTTTGGCGAAATGACGGAACAATCCAACATCAATGAAATAGAGTTTGAATGAATTTCGCTCACTGTATGCCCGCAAAGGCAGTTTGTCTCCGCACTTTACGAGATTTACACGGCGTACAATTCCCGCAGCAAGCAGCCATTCGATAGCCAATTCGTACTCTCTTGCCCGCGCCCCTTCGCGAACAACGCCGTAAATAAATTTATCGTTTTGTTTGGCAAATTGGTCGGGCAAGGAGTCGAAAACTTGCTTAATGCGTATGGTTTCAGGTTCTTTGGCGTGTTTGGAAAAATCACGAATGTAAGTTTGTAATATCGTGTCTTGAATTTTCTCCACTTTTTCAATATTTTTTTCCGTAATCCACGACTGTACCACTTCGGGCATACCGCCTGTTACAAGGTAATATTTGAAATAATCGTAAAGTTTTTCGGTCAGAAATTTCAAATCGTTTATGTTTTCACGGGCAAAACCGATGAGCTGCTGCTCGCCGCCTGCAATGAGAAATTCTTCAAAATCCATCGGTTGCATTTTCAGAAAATTCACTTTGCCAACAGGGAACGAAGTACCGGGGTGCAGAAAAATACCCAACAAACTGCCTGAAGCGGCAACGTGGTATTCGGGGGCGTCTTCGCAAAAATACTTGAGCGAAGTAAGTGCGCGCGGAATTTCCTGCACTTCGTCAAAAATTAACAGTGTTTCTGCCGGGCGAATAGCAAAGCCAAACATAATTTCCAATTGCTGCACAATGCGTTTGGGGAAAATTGAGCCGTCAAAAATCTGTTTGAGTTGGTCTGAGGCATTTTCCATATTGATATAAGCAACATTTTTGTAATGCTCTTTGCCAAACTGCTGCAAAATATAGGTTTTGCCTGTTTGCCTCGCGCCCTCCAAGATAAGCGGTTTGCGTTGCTTATCTTGTTTCCAATCAACGAGTTGCTGTATGATTTTTCGATACATAATCACTTTTTTTAAGTCAAAAACATAGCAAATATACACATTTTCTTAATCAAAAATAAATCATTTAAACACATTTTTTAAACCGTTTGTCTGTGAAACAACATTCAGTGGAGCTAATTACACGAATGAATACTAATTTAACGAATCAATATTCTAACCAAATCAACCGGCAAAAACAAGAATCAAAATACCAAATCCTGTACAAACAATTGTAATAAATCGCTTGTAAGGGGCTTTTTTCTTGCTTTTCTTTTGAAAAATCAAATTGGGTAGCACCATCCAAATAAACAAAGCATTACAAGTCGGAGACTTGTTTTTATTTCGACATAGCGAAAGACGCTAATGCCGAACTTTGTGTTTTATCTTTTTTACGCTACGGTGAACATGGGGCAAAAATATTTTTTTAAATCCGGAGTATACAAATATGAATTTCACAAAAATGAAACTTAGTAAAGGTTAAAAATGTAATACCAACCCAATATCATAAGCAAGCGATGTTCCGGAACCAAAATAATGACTAAATCCCACACCCGCGTTAAATCCTATGCTGATATTGTCTATACTCCATTGTTTATTGTAACCAATCAATACAGACATGTAAAAACAACCATAATCATAAGTCGGTTGATAATAATTATAATAGTGCGTATTACGTATTTTTCGCTGATTATAACCAAGGTTTAACAATGCGTATGTATTTTCAAAATGTTTTCCATAATCCGAAAAATTCAATAAATCAGGTAAATCGGAAAAATAATATTTATTACCTATAATTACACTTGGATAACCGCCACCAAAACTTAATGCATAATCTCCAAACCGATATTGATAATTAAGCCCGAAATATCCGTAACTGCTACCCGAACCAAAACTAACATAATGACCTGTTAAATTCAAATTTTTGCTTTTGCATTTTAATAATTCGTTAGTCAGGTGTTCGTTTTCCGATTTTAACTCTTTGTTTTTTGCAGTTAAACCTTGATTCGTTTTTTCACAATTCCCTAAATTTGTATTTAATTCCAAAATCTGTTTTCGCAATTTTTCTAATCCTTCTTTAGTGTCTGTGTCTATTGCGTTTTTTTTATAACTTTCCAAGTCTTTTTTCAATTGTTCATATTTTGTCGCTTCTACAATAATGTTTTTCCCCGGATTAATTTTTTCTATACATTTTTTTAGCCCGTCTATACCTGATGCTTGAGATTCCTTGTCTTTTTCTTGCACTGCCGCCCTAAGATAATAGTCTATTGCATCAAGATACTCTCCTTTATTAAATCTTTCATTACCGTCAATTATATATTTTTCAGTTAGTGTTTGCGAAAACGAAAAATTGACAAAAAACATACATATAAATATAAATAAAACCTTTCTCATTTTTTTACGTTTTTAATATTATCATCTATTTTTTTTATACTGTCTCTAAAATTTATTATTGTTGTGTTATCAGATTGTAGTTTTAATGCAGAGTCACATCTTTCAATTGCGTATTGGTAATAAGAAGGGTCTTTTTTTTCCGCAGCAAATTTAGCCACATCTTTTGCATCGTCGAATATGCGTTTAACATCTTCATCTAATTTTTCTTTTTCTAAAAACTCTATCTGCTCTTTTAATTTCCGCAATTCATTATCTTTGGGATATAAATCAATATATCTTTTATATAAAGAATTGGCAGCACCTATGTTTTTGTTTACTATATGTTCTTTTAGCCTGACTTTAGATTCATTGAAATCCCTTTTTTTGTCAATCTGCAAATGGATTATGCCGCCAATGATAATCGCCAACAATAAAGCAATAATAATAGACGAATATTTTATACGTTGTTTTCGTTTTCTGCGTTTTTCTTCTGCGATAAAATCGCGAGTTACAAGCACTTGTTGGTACTTGCGGACGGCGGCGTTTATCATATCATTACCGTCAAACAGCGGAAGTTCTTTTATTGCATCGTTACCAAGTTCAAAACTTGAGTCGGTTGCTATAAATTCATTACCTATTGCGTCTATTTTCTCTTTGAAAATTTCCCGTAATTTCTCTATTTCTCCTTGTAAAAGATAGAGCTTTTCGTCGCTTAATGTTATTTTTCCGTTTTCGGCACAATAAAACAATTTACTGTTTTTAGCCTCGTTGATTATTGTTTTTTCAAAAAGTTCAAACAAACTTTTCGTGTTTTTACAATACACGCTATTGAAAACTAAAGCAATGCCAAAGAAATCATCTTTATTTTCGCCTTCCTGAATATAGGTATAATAGGTTAATCGCAGGCTGCGGTAGATTGTTAAACTTACATCTCCTTTGTGGTTATGTATAAACTCTTTAAACAGTTCGCTATTATTGTCGAGCGGATACTGGTCGTAATTGTTGTTGCTTTGTTTAAATGTGTAAAAACTGAAATTCATATCTTTATTTATTTTTTAACAAATTAATAATATAACCAAAAACACAGCCTAACACTATGCAAGGAAGGAGCCAGCCTATTCGTCCAATAGCAGCATTACGTTTCTCAAAATTACAAGTGCTTATATAATATTTTCCGTTTTGAATAATTTGTAATTTAGGCATTGGTTGAGGAGGCAAGTCCTTATCATATATTATTAATGCTTTTTTATCATTGAATGGATTATTTTCTTGATACTTATATTTATTTTCTTTTGATTCTTTGGCATTTCTATATATCGTGAATTGATTATCAATATCTATAATATGCATTACAGTATCTAGAAAATCAATTTCTAATGAAGCTGTTGTAGCAAATATATTTTTAAAGTAAAGAAACGGCAAATTCTTTGTTTCTTCAATTTTGTGAGGTATTGGCGTTTGTATATTGACAGAGCTAATATCAAAGCGTTTTATAAAAGTGGCATTTTCTTCTGGTAAGACACCTCTTTCATCTTTCTTGATAATTGATATTGACACAAAAAATAAATTTTGTATAACTTGTTCTTCTGTCAATTCGTTCTGTATCTTCTTTATATCTGAAACATTGTTGTCCAGCAATATTGAGTCTTGCTTATTGGGGGTTGTCGTATTTTCTGTTAAGTCGTGTACGAAATCACTGTAAATGAATACAGAAACTTTATGGTTATTACAATGTGATTGAATACGTGTATATAAATCAAAGAAATTAGATACTTTATTCTCTGGTTGTAATGTAAAAAGCCTTTTGATATTTTGCTTTACATTCTCTTTATTTACTGTTAACCAATTATTCGCATGACTAAATTCATTAATAATATCCGAACTTCCAATTTTAACAATTATAAAATTATTTTCTTTGCCATTGTGTTTCATTGTATTAATTAAATCATAACACAGTCGTGATTTCAACATATCCGCATAAGTAAATTCTTTTTCCTCTTTGATATTTATTGTTTGTATTTCGTTAATATATTCACAGTAATCCTTGTACTTATCATAGTCGTTAGCCGTTGGACGACGTATATCATCAAGATATCCTCCTGAATTATCAAACACAAAAATAAATTTATGGGGTTGAATTCCTCTATTCTTAATAATATCTTTATTAAAATTAACTGTGTTTTTTTCGTAAAAGAGATGCGTTAAACTTTTTAAAACGGGTTTTTCGTAACCAGCCAGAAACAATGCAATTACAGCCAATAAAACAGATATTATTGATATTAATTCGGGTTTGCCATTCCAATCTTGTTTATTATAAGCAAAATATGCTGCCGTAATAATTATTCCCAAAACAATGAAAGACACAAGCAATAATGTGGCTATTTGAAGCAATATAGAAAGAATGGTGCTTGTACAAAATACAAACCATAAAATAAGAAGCCATTTCCATTCTTTCGGAGTTATTTTAGCCATAATCCTATAAATAACATTATCAATACAATCGTAGCAAACCCTGCAACAACACCCCAAAATATTACCCATTTGTCTTTACTTTGAATAACTGAAACTGTACTTTCTACTTTTTGTATTCTTTCTACAGTTTCTTTTGGTAAATTTTTTATAATGACTTTGGCTTTGTATGCAGGTGAAACAGAAACTACAGGATATTCTTTCATTGCCAATAAAATTGCATTATTGGTTGCTTTGTAATTCATCTGTTTCTCTTTATTTAAATTGATACCTTGTTTGAAATCGGGATCTAATTTTTTGAAATCTCCAACAAAATTATTTCTTATGTTTTTTTCTAAAATACTTGTAATCCTCATTATTTCATCTTTTGCATCTTCATATTTACTAACTTGAAAAACGGTTTTGTCGTTTTCCAGTTTCAGCAAAACATTTTTTTGTAAAATATTGCTATAAACGACCTTAAACAAATCATACAAACTTTTTACGTCTGTGCAATATATGCCATTGTTAAAAACCACAGACATTCCGAAAAAAGCTCCTAATACGTTGCTATTTGAAATCAAATTATATCGAAGGTAGGAATATGAAACTTGCCCGTTCGTTGGACGAAGAATGGTAAATTTCTCATTTTCATTACTTCCATTATTGAATGTTTGGAAATAATTTATCTCATTTTCATTGCCCTGATACAAATCAAAATTATTGTGTGGTGTGCCGAATATGTAGAGTTTGGTATCGTCCATATACTTTTTATTCATTATAAGTTCGTAATTCCCCCATAAAACCCACCGGGGTTTGTATTAACCATCTTAGACCGTAATATATTCCTGCGGCATCGGCTATGTCCATTGTAAAAGCAGTACAATCATATAAACCAAGGGTATAATGTACGGAATCATTTTTCCATTCTTGGTATTTATTTTGTGCTCTTCGTAAAAAATATTCGTTTACAGGGATGCTGATTGTGTATTTTGCATATTGTACCGCATCGGTATGGTCGGATAAATTGCCTGCTACATAAACGGGAATAGGATTAAGATCGATTAATTCTTCTTTTCTGCGACCAAAACCAACAGTTCCTATTTCAGGAATATTGACAAAAGCGTGTCCATATTTACTTGACCTGTCACCGATATCATCACCTTTGCCCCAAGCGTAAAATGTGATTGTATAGTATTTATCTTTTGTAGGTCTGGTCTCCAGAAAGCGCCACAAACTTTGTTGCGAATTGTATGCATAAATAGGCGCGGTGAGAACAAAAGGCGTAAGTTTTGCAGAATGATAGGTAGGGTCTTTACGTTTTTCCGCAGCACAATAAGCCCTAACACTAAAAGTTTTGGTTTGATATGGTTCCAATATGGCTGCATAAGTATCAGAAACAACTATATTTTGCACATCGGGAGTTTGTACTTCAAGCATTTGTCCAAGTGGGATAACAACGGAAATATTACACGTTGTACGATTACTTACCGTAATATTTACTATAAAAGCAGGTTGCTCTGTGCTTGTGCGATAAATATCGTTTTGAATATTGCCGACAGTCGCCTCAATATTGCCGTTTACTATTCTGCAAATAATGTTTGACGAACTATCAGTAACATTTATTTGGTGCAGATGTATTTCGGCAGGCGGCAGGAAAGTTATGTTTGTGGGTGAGGAAAACGAAGAATAATGTTTGCCGGCTTGGTCGGCTGACATTTCAGCGCAGAGTTTTACACCACCAAAATTGTAGCGTTCTTCCCAATCAAGCAAATTTCTATAAGCCTCTTGTCCAGCTTGTTGCAGCGATACGCCTGCGAGAATTTCCACATCAACAGGATACTCCAAAATATTGTTGTTGTGTGTATCCGAATAATTATATTCTTCATTATATTCGTCATACTCATCATACTCTCCATTTGGTGCATTTAACCAAGACTCACTGCTGCCTGACGAGCTACCGCCGCAACCTGAAAATAACAGAGCGGCAAGAAATAAGATTATTATGTGTAATTTATTCATATTGTTATTGCCAAATATCGCTTTTAGCAGTAAAAGTTATACTTTTAGTATTACCGTTGCTATCTACAAAACTCAATGTTGCCCGTCCTTCTTCCCAAAATTTTATTGTAGTTATATCCTTTATTTTATCCTGAATTTTTAACTTATTTGTGTCAGAACTTTTCCATTGTCCTCCATTGTTTCCCGTTACTTTTATAGAAAATAATTCGCCAACTTTCACATTGTAGTCGGTAATTACTTTTCCGCCTTTGCGAACTTCAATGGAAAGGTTAGTCTCATTAAGTTTAACAGGAGTGGCAGGAATAACAGCAGGTGGTGCATTTAGTCTTTCAATTTCCTTTTGAAACTCTGCCATATCTTTCTTAAGATTAGAATAACCGCCGTAATCTTTTGTTTTTTCAAGATAACTTATTGCTAATTTTAATTTTTCTATTTTTTTAGCATTCGTTTTTTCGGTATCGGTGACTTTTACAATATCTGCAGCTTTGCCTTGCCAATATTCTACTGCTTTGGTTTTCGCATCTATAACTAAATCTGTTCTTTTTGCTTTTGTAAACTTTTCAATCGCAGTATCGAAGTCATTGTTGTTTAATGCAGCATTGCCTTGTGCTATCAATTGTTCTGTCGGATCGGGAAGAGGAATAATTTCACCTACTCGCGGTTTTCCCGCATTATTTGAATAATATTGAAATGCAATCACAAAAATAATCACTCCTGTCATCGCGATGAGTTGCCATTTGTTTTTGTTAAGTATGCGTTTCCATTCGGAAATAGTTGGAATTTTTGCTTCTTCCTTTTCGGCATAATCATCATTTCTTCTTCCAGTGGTTATAGGTTCTTCTTCCGGCGGTTTTTGGCTGTCTGTTTTTTTGTTTTTTTCTGAAACAGCATTGTTCAAATCGTACAACTGCTTTTGAATGTCAAGGAGTTTTTTGTTTCTTTTCTGCAATTCGGGTTGAATTTTCAGACAAGGTTGTATAGTATCTACACAACTTTTTATCTGTTTCCACGTCCTTTCAATGTCTTTTTGAACATCATAGCCCATCACTATATCAATAGAAAATGCCGCAAATTTTTTCTGTATATTGTCTATTGTTTCGTCCAAATTGGTGATTGCTTCGGGCGAAAGAGCAGGAACAACATTTTCGGGCGAAATTGTAATCCAAGAATATTCACATAAAGCGGACAAAAAGGTAGAATTCTCTTCGCTAATGCTCAACTTTTTCGTCGAGTTGGCATCTCCTTGTTTGAAAGAACTGTCGAAAGGGCGAATATCGTCTGCAAATTGTTTTTCAATATTTTTGCAAATAATATTTTCTATGCGCTTTACTTCGGTTTCGGCTTCTGCAAAACTGCGAACAAGATATTTTGCCTGTGCGTTCTTACTTTCTTCGAGCAAAATTTTGTTTTGCAGAATGGTTTTATACACTGCCTCAAAAAGGTTATACAAGCTTTCGATATCGGCGCAATACATCTTATTGAACACTACTGACATTCCGAAAAAAGAACCGGTTCGTCCGCTACTTGAAATAAGGTTATATTGCAAGTAGGAATACGAAACTTGACTTGCCATACGGTGAATGACAAGTTTCGTATTTTCCTTACTCTCATTGTCGAATGTTTGGAAATAATTTATCTCAACTCCACTACCTTGATATAACTCCAATCCGCGAGGTGTACCGAATATGTAGAACTTGAAATTCATACCTTTTCTTATCTAAAAAACTTTACAACTCTGTTTTCTCTGTCTACCGAAATTTCCTTAAAACTTTTCATTGCCGATTGCCCTAAAAGCAGCGGCGCTTGCTGGTTTTCAACCACTAATGCTTCGATATTGTACAGCGTAATTTCATCGCCGAGTTTTAGCTCTTGCAGATTTATTCGCAAGCCGACAGAAATGTTGCCGTCAGCAGTTTGATACGGTTGAAAATCCACAATATCGTGTTCGGAAAGCAAGTCTTTACTATAGAGATATTGCGCTTCGGCAAGCGTTATGCAGGTAGAAGAAGCGCCTGTGTCGAAAATCATATCCAAACCCATTCCGTTGATTTTTACGGGAATGGTTATGGTATTTCTGGACATTTCGGTATAGGCAATTTTTATACTATTGTCTTCTTTAATGACGGGGTCTTCTGCATATTCCTCATAATCATTGTAATCGGAATAGCCTGTAACATCAAGATACGAAGTATTGCCTCCTGACTTTGACGAACCACCACCACAGCCGGAAAGCAACAGAGCAACAAGAAACAAAATTATTATGTGTAATTTATTCATCATAAAGTTCTTTGCGAAGGCGCTCGTATTCGTCTGTCAAGTTAAAATAGAAACTTTTCTGTATTTTTGACAATGAGTTGAGAATTAAACCATTTGTTTTATCTATTTCGTCCATTATCCTTTTTGCTTTAGTTAGTTTGTCTTTTGCCTGTGTTTTTTGTCCAAGTGTTGTTTTACTTACTTCAGATAGCAGAATTTCCAACTCGTGAATGTTTTTGATAAGCAAATAATAATTCCAACTTCGCGGGTGAATTTGCGTTTGTTGAATATCCATGAATTTGGTGTTGAAAATTGACTCGTCTTCAATGTTCAAAAATTTGTCAAAATCCGGATTAAACCTCCACAGTTGTTCGACAGGTGTTTTTTTTACTTCTTCTTTTACAGTTTTTCCCTCTAACGACTTTTCTACCATTTTTTCGGCAACAACAGACTCTACCAATATAGCATTGTTTTTTTTCTTAACTTTGTCTATTTCCTGAATAGTCTTTTTATCGTTTTGGTATTCAATAACAACAGTCTGCTTTTCTGTGTCAATTTTCACTGACGAAACACCTTTTATTTTTCGTAATCGTTTATCCAAGTTTGCGCTGTCTATTTTGACAGTTAAAGTATCGGAAGTCGTGATTACCTGAGTTCCATTTTTAGCATTTACGAAAGAAACACTGCAAAACAACAATGTTATTAAAATAATTTTTATGCTTTTCATATTCGTGACTTTTTTATGATTATTACTGATTGAATGCAGGATTACTAACTATAATGGAGATGTAATTGTAAAAGTTATACTTTTAACAACATTACCATTGGCATCCAAAAAACTCAATGTTGCCTGTCCTTCTTCCCAAAATTTCATTGCAGTTGTAGTCTTTGTTTTATCCTGAATTCTTAACTTATTTGTGTCAGAACTTCTCCATTGCCCTCCATTGTTTCCCGTTACTTTTATAGAAAATAATTCACCAACTTTCACATTATAGTCGGTAGTTACTTTTCCGTCTTTGCTAACTTCAATAGAAAGGTTAGTCTCATTAGGTTTAACAGGAGTAGCAGGAATAACAGCAGGTGGTGCATTTAGTCTTTCAATTTCCTTTTGAAACTCTGCCATATCTTTCTTAAGATTAGAATAACCGCCGTAATCTTTTGTTTTTTCAAGATTACTTATTGCTAATTTTAATTTTTCTATTTTTTTAGCATTCGTTTTTTCGGTACCGACTGCTTTTGCGACACTTGCGGCTTCTCCTTGCCAGTATTGTACTGCTTGGGTTTTCGCATTTTTAACTAAATCTGTTCTTTTTGCTTCTGTAAACTTTTCAATCGCAGTATCGAAGTCATTGTTGTTTAATGCAGCATTGCCCTGTACTATCAAGTTTTCAGTCGGGTCGGAAGGAAGAACATTTCCACCTGCCGGCAGCGTTTCTTTTGAAAAATATTGGTATGCACTAACTCCGCCAGCCACAAGAATAATCAAAACTACTACTGCGATGAAGTGCGATTTATATTCATTAAGTATGTGTTTCCTTTTGGAATCAGTTGGAGGTTTTGGTTCTTTCTTTTTGGAATTATCGTCATTTTTTTCTCCAGTGGTTACAACTTCTTCTTCCGGTTTTGGGGTAATTGAATTTCCGCTGTTTTTCGGAATGAGATTGCTCAAATCGGACAACTGCTTTTGAATGGTAATAATTTTGTTATTTCTTTCCTGCAATTCAGGTTGAATTTTCAGATAAGGCTGTATAGTATCCGTACCATTTTTTATCTGTTTCCATGCGATTTCAATATCTTTGGAAACATTCGCGCCTTTTAGTGCATCGATAGAGATATCGGCAATATTTTTTTGCACCTCTTCTATGGTTTCGTCCAAATCGGCTATTGTTTCAGGCGACAGTTCCAACACTTCATCTTTGTATTCAGGCGAAATAGAAACCCACGAACATTCGTGTAATGCCTTTAGGAAAGTTGCATTGCCTTTTTTGTCATTCAACTTTACAATCAGGTTGGAATTTCCCTGTTTGAAAGAATTATCAAGTGGAAGCGGACGAATATCATCTGCAAATTCATTTTCAATATTTTTGCAAATAATATTTTCTATGCGTTTCACTTCGGTTTCTGCCTCTGCAAAATTGCGAATAAAGTATTTTGCCTGCGTATTGGGATTTCCCTTAACTTCTTCAAACAAAATTTTGTTTTGCAGAATGGTTTTATACACTGTATCAAAAAGATTATATAAACTTTCTGTATCGGCGCAATATTCACCAGTAAACACAACGGACATTCCAAAAAAGGAATTATCTCTGCCTCCGCTGGTCTTGAAGTTATATCGGAGGTAGGAATATGAAACTTGCCCACTCGCCATATGGTGAATGGTAAGTTTCACATTTTCCCTGTTTCCGTTGTCAAATGTTCGAAAATAATTTAGCTCGCTTTCTGTACCTTGGTATAATTCAAATCCATAAGGCGCACCAAAAATTTTAAAGATAAAATTCATTCCTTACATTGTATTTTATAAATTACCAACCGCCTTTAACGGTTTTCAAAATAGATTGCCACAATTCAGCCGGATATCTATCATTGCTTTGAGTATATGACTGACCACCATCTGCGGTATCGTTAAACAGTCCTGCGGAGAAAATAACAAAATCAAAGTTGTATTTACGCCACAATTTGGTTATCGGATTCTGATTCTCATATTTTGAGAAAATTCCCTGATACTGATTTTTTATGTCCCTGAAAAATTGTTCCCTGTTGGGTTGTCCAGCAGAGAACAATGCTGGGTGTAAATCGGCTTTGTGACAGGTGAAAATAACCCTGTCTCTCCCCTCAATCTGGCTTTGCATTTTAATAATTTTATTGGCATAATTCCGTCTGTCCTGCTCATCCAGCCAATCGCGCTCCACAATAAACATCCAAGTTTTTGGATTATCTATTGTGCATATTGTGTTGATATAGCGTGGAAAAGGTTGGTTAGGATGCATATCATCAAAATAATGTTCACCGTGTGCTTCCAAAATCTGACAAATTGGTTCGCCATATTTGTTCATTACTTTTACAAGCATAAAATCCAATGCTTGAGTTCTGCCTGCAGTGTAATCATTATTGATAGCTTCGTCAAATCCATCGCACATCTGTTTATAACGAATGGAATTGCTTGGTCGGAAATTTCTGTCTGGCTCTACTTTGTAGCCGTGTTTTTTCAACCAGCGGGTAAGCCGTATCAAAGTCATTGTTTTACCTGACGACCTCGCACCGAATAAAATGATTATAGGTGAAGTGTCAGAAATTACTACATTTATTTTATTTGGGTCTTGTTCTTCTTCTACAGTTAAACTACTCGTAAAAGAAGGTGTAACAGGTGGTACGAACGAATTAGCATTACCTTCATTTTCCTGATTTTCGTTAACGTTGTCCGTTAAATCAAATTTTTTAGCCATTTTGTTTTTATATTTTAAAGTTTATAATCAATTAATCTTTTCTTCTTGCAAATGCTATATCGAAGAATATAAAGCCTGCAATATCAACTAATGCGGCAAGCATAATCCAGAAGATAAAACCTCTGCCGGCAAATCTTCCGTTAAAGAAATCTTTCCAAACGTCAACTACGCTCAGCATTCTTTCGGTTTCTGACACTTTGGATAAAATCTTTTGTGATTCAATATCTTTTGCTCTTTTAGGGTTATCTTTTTCAATTTCTTTTTTGATTACGTCAAAACGTTCGTTGATAGTAATATAGGCTTCAGACAAATGACGAGCAGTTGTAGGAGTAGGTTCCACGCTCTTCGGATTTTTTTTAATATCATTTATTACAGCATCAAAATATTTAATATTCTCTGCTACCACTTTTTTATCATAGCCCTTTGTCAGAGCACGTAATCGTGGGTCATATACGCTCTTAATGTGGGATTCTGTCAGTTCATCTACCTGTTTCCGCATTGCTTCAATTAATTTTTGACGTCCTTGAAAACTATTATCTCTTAACGGAATGCGTTGAATTTTGCCTAGCTTGCCTTCGAGTTCAATAATTACTTTTTCGGCGCGGTCTTTCCAACCTTCATTACCCGGGCTATTGATTTCGGTAGAAAAATTTGTGAAAATTCTATTAATCTCAGCTCTGAAATCAGCTTTATCTTGGTCAACAATGGTTTTTGCAACTCCATCATCTAACAACATTCTCAACTTGTCTGTCGTTGATTTTATGTCTTGCACCGCTACATCTTTAATAGTGGCACGATAAAAAAATGTGTGTGTGCTGGTGGGTAAACTGAAACATACCCAGAACAGCAGCAGCAAAACAATGCCGCTAATTAATCGCCAACTACGGTTGTCAACCCTTATTTGCTGATTGAAACTATCCACAATCAATTTTGAGCCGATAGAGGCAACCACAAAAAAGATAACCGATACTGCCCAGAAGAAAATAATAGGCCACGTGGGTAACAACAAGTGCAAGGATTCAACAGTTGCCCAGCAACTTATTCCCATTAGTACTACAAATGCACAAAGTGCGAAAATTTGTAAAAAACTTTTTTGATTCATAAACTTATAAACGTATTAAATTAAAAATTCTATTTCAATAGATTCTTTTTGGTAATTATATATGAAATTACCAAAAAAAATTAATAGCTCAGTGCGTAACATACCTGGTAAGGGCTATTTAATTTTTAAAGAAAAATAATAGCAGAGACTTGCTAAAAAATTTATAATAATTTATGCAGATACCTTACTTTCTCTGTATTTTCCGCCCCAAAATTAAATTAACAAAACCATAAAACAAAACTATTTTTAGGTTATTTTATACAGGGCGTTATATTTTATATCTTTTAACTTATAAAACCGACCATTGCCACCATGACACCTACTGTCACAGCCTAAAGAGCTGATAGATTAAACATTTATTTTTTGTTATAATATAGATATGCAATCAACAAATACTCAAAAACTTCTAAATCCCATAATTTCCCGTACTTCCCGTATTGTTTTTCCGGCACTTTCCCGCGCTTTTTCTTTGCCGATAGTTACGGCTTTACGCAAAATAGCAGGATTCGCATCAATCTCCAAAATACGCTCCCGAATCGGAGCAACAGCCTCTATAATATCAGCCGCCAACTGTTTCTTCATATCCCCATACCGAATTTCGCACATATTCCATTTTTCCTCAAAAAAAGCAACCGTTTCCGGAGCCGAAACAATTCGCATAATTGTAAAAAGATTTTCTATATAATCCGGTTTAACCGAATTAGGCTCCGTAGGACCTTGATCGGTCAACGCCCGCATTACTTTTTTCTGAATAGTTTTCGGATCATCGATCAAAAAAATACAATTACCTTCCGATTTTCCCATTTTTCCGCTTCCATCCAATCCGGGAACTTTAATCATTTGCGTCCCGTCCGAATAGGCAACAGGCTCTTTAAAATATTCCACTCCGTAGAAGTTATTAAATCGGCGAGCAAAGCGGCGCGTCATTTCCAAATGCTGTTCCTGGTCTTTTCCTACCGGAACTTCATCCGGATTGTGTATCAAGATGTCTGCCGCCATTAATGTAGGATAAGTCAGCAATCCGGCATTGACGTTTTCCGGCTGTTTTCTTGCTTTTTCCTTAAAGGATGCCGTTTTGGAAAGTTCTCCCAGGTAGGCGTGCATATTAAGCATTAAGTACAATTCTGTCACTTCGGGTACGTCGCTTTGAACAAAAATGGTAGAAACTTCGGGGTCTAAGCCTGCCGCAAGATATTCCGTCAAGACGTTTTTTACGTTCGGATACAAATCTTTTGGATTCGGATGCGTAGTCAGGGAGTGATAATCGGCAATAAAAAAGAAACAACGGTTTTCGTGCTGCATTCTGATGAAATTGCGAAGCGCGCCGTAATAATTTCCCAAATGTAAGTTTCCCGTAGAGCGTATCCCGCTAAGAATTGTTTTCATGAGCAATTTTTTTTAACGCACAAAAATAATGAAAATAATCGGAATACAGACTATCATTTTATGAGCGAAAAAAAAAGAAGCCGCCCTTTTGAAGGCAGCTTCTTTTTGTGATGATACTATTCAAGTCTTTGAGAATAAGAACCCGTTTGCCGGTTTATTTCTCTGTTATTCTTGATATTCCTTTATCCACTCAGACGTATCGTGGTATCCTTCGATGTGGAAACCTTGGAAGGATTTAACCAGCGATATGTCGCCTATCTCTATTGCGGCATTACCGTTGATATCGTACCGGGCGTCATAATTGCTATCGCCGTAGTCATAGCCCAGACGATAGTTGATCGCGTTTATGTCAAGAACATCAATCTTCATGTCATTGTTAACGTCGCCTCCAATCAATTCGCGGTGTTTTATGAATTGGATACCGTTGGAACCTACAGCGATCTTGGTGTAGCGAGGGATAAAGCCGGGACGCGATAATACCAGTACATATTCGCCCAACGCCACCTCGGAGAAGCTATAGAGACCGATCGGATTGGTAGGTTCTTCGTTCGGACGTACCGTAATGGTATCCTTTGTCATGCCCGGATCTATAGGCTTGTTAATGATCCCCCAGTTAATAGAGTCGCCCGGATTTATTAAACTGCCGGAATAGCCGGGATTTTTTGGAGTGCCCGGTACATGAACGGAGCCGTTATAATATACTGCTGTTGTTTCGTCCACCGGAAGAACACGACGGAGATGGGCAATAGGGTCTGCGGTTCCTGCAGGCGGAAGTTCATATAATTTGGCTGTGATGGTGAAAAGCGTGTCTATGTTTTTATCTCCAATGAAGACTAATGGAAAGACCGTACCGCGAACAGTATTGCAACCAATAGTTACTTTTACCGTATCTCTCACATTTCCTTCGCAGTAGTTATCGCCGCTTACAGACACATAGAAAGTCGCATCGGCAGTTAACGAACCGGTCGTGTAGGATGCTGTCAGATGGAAAGGAGTTCCACCGGTAGCAGTGCTGTACCATTTATATGACGGACTGGTTACGCCGGTGGCGGCTGCCGTCAGAGTAGCAGGCTTACCGTAACAGATGGAGAGATCTCCGGTTACAGTCACGTTGTCAGGAGAGGAATAAGGCTTCACGGTTATTGTTATGCTTTTACGTCCGGTAGAGCTTGCTTCTCCCTCACAATAGTTATTGGAGTTGCTTACGGATACCCAATAGGTAGTGTTGTTCGTTAACGGCGGGGTGATGTAGGAAGGTGCTGTTTCGAGAGCAACCGTACTGGTTTCACTTGCATACCATTTGAATACCGGACCGGTCACGCCGCTGGCTGAAGCTGTTAACGTAGCTGTTTCGCCGCTACAGATGCTTGTTTGCGGAGCCGTTATGGTGATCATTGACGCAGTAGAAAGTTGTTTTACAATTGCGGTTACATCTGTTGGATCGCTAATGCAGTCTCCGTCAATCGCTCTTGCAAAATAATGAGTGTTGTGTGTCAACTCCACTGTTGGACTCAGCGCTGTTGTTGATATGTTTGTTTCGAACCAGCCTAATGTTGTACCGGGCGCTACAGAGGCAACCAAATCGGATACTTTTGCTCCGGGACAGAAAGATTGATTAGCTACCGCTATCGGATACGTCGGTTTAACACAAGCCGGATTTGTGGTAAACGTAACGCGCTCGCCTATATTCGGAAATGGATTCGAAGTTTGGAAAGTAGCTTTGGTAAACGCCCATGCGTAGTACTGCGTTGACCCGGTAAGTCCGATTAAAGATTCGGAATAGGTTACCGTTTGAGCGGGATCGGCATTGATTGCCGATTTGATATAAAAGGTATATGAACCGCGGGTGAAAGTTCCGGCAGTCATCTCAGTATCGCTTGGGAATACGTATTTAACGCCGTTGATAAAAAGAGAATCTGAAAATTCGTCTGCCTCAAGATCCACCGCTGAGGTAGAATAGAAGAAGCCGCGCCGGGAGATATTATCCCAATCAAGCCTGCCGGTTTTGGTTCCAACGAAGCTTTCAGAACCGTCCAATAAATCTGTAGCAGGAAGAAGAACGCCTCTTTTGAATTCTCCGTTCAAGGTTGCTGTCGTAATAGCAACGGAAGTTGCGTTTTCGGTTTTCACAGAAGAAGCCGAACGGAAGTAAAACAATTCCGGCACAGCATGCCAGTAACCTCCCGGTGTTGTATACTTATAATAAATAGGGTGGGTGTTACCTTCCCATCTGGGTGAAAAAGCCCCTGGAACACTTGTTTTTGCCCCGATGCCGAAATCACTCTTTTGAATCGGAATATTCGGGGTCTTTTTATTAAAGTACACGGTAAACAAGTGAATCATTGCCCCTGCTTCTATTTCAAGGATGACCAAGTTTGAAGGTGCGTTATTAATAGAAACAAAGAGCGCATCAAATCCCTCTAAGGAGGAAAAATCCAGGCTGTTTACTGCGCCGGCTTTGCGATAGTTTACTCCTGTAGTAACGGAATAATTGACACCCAATCCACCCTGGTCTTTCAGCGCAGGATTAACATCTATCGCTTGCTTAAATAAAGCATCTAGTGTGGGCGAATTAATAGCACGACCATAAGGCACTGTTAAAGAAAAAGTTTTGTCGGTTAGCTCAAACACATCTTCGTTTAAGAAGAAGGCATAATCTACTCCTTGGAAACGCATTTGTCCGATTCCAAAAACTTTTATAGTAACATTTTCATCTGTCTCTTCCATAGAGGCTACAAGACGGGAATCGCTTGTCCCTGTAATATTACCTTGCAAGTCTTTATAATAAGTAAGACTTTGAGCATTTAAAGAAGTTGCAAAAAAGCAACATAACCCGATCAACAGCACATAAGCGCGAATAATTTTAAAATTAAGGATACTTGTTTTCATACACGTAAAATTTTGAGGTTAATACTACCATATCCGAAAAGAAACAAGGATTTAGAACGATGTAAATAAAGACCTACCATTATAAAACCTACCAGTCATTATTTCTAAATAATTTTCCTATTCGGCTGATAAAGGTAAAATAAAAAAATGTAAAAACAAAAAAAATATTAAAAAAATATTTTTTTTCGTGTTTATAATATAAAAATACTCCCTTTTGCCAATATAATGTTCGTTAAGAAGAATATTTCCGGTTCCATATCTCGGAATAAATAAATGCACGCCGTGCATCATCTTTGTCATTAAATGCAATGGAAACGGAATCTTTGTTTTCTTCTTTTTCGTCTAAAAGACCGGTACTTTTTTCCTTTGGCTCATTTTTTTGAAGAATTGTTTCCATATCCTTCCGCTTATTTTGTATTTGCCGAATGTGTTGTATTTGTTGAACTTGTACCGTCTGTTCCTGAGGCGCAGGAGAAGGGGTTCTCCAAAAATCTTCCTCCTCGTTATCCTCTTTTGGTTCGGAATAATTTTCCGAATAGCCGGGATCGGCAACAGGCTTTTGTTTTTTAAGGTTCTTCAAAATGTTTACGACAATGATTCCCACGAAAATGAGAATATACAAATAATCGCCTATTGAGTCCATAATTACATCATTTTTAGTTCGCTTGAATTAAACTTGGCAAGATTGAATCACATAAATGATTCAATCTTGGAGATAAGGGTGCTTTTGGGAACTGCGCCAACTTGTTTATCCACAACGGCTCCGTTTTTAACGAAAATGATTGTCGGGATATTGCGAATTCCGAATTTTTCGCATGTCTCAGGATTATCGTCGACATTCAACTTGCCGATAACGGCTTTTCCTTCATATTCGTTGGATAACTCTTCTATCGTTGGAGCGATAGCGCGGCATGGACCGCACCACGGCGCCCAAAAATCGATTACGACCAGTTTGCCCGAAGTGGCGAGTTGTTCGTAATTAGCGTCTGTAATTTCTATTGCCATATTTTTTATTGTTTGTGTTGTTAGTCGTTTGCAAATTTCCAGTTCAAAAATAGAAAAAAATATCCGGATTTTCAATTTATTTTAAAATCTAAATACTCCTCTTCTTTTTTTTGTTGCAGGAAATGTATCAATTCATTATTCACGGAAATCTTTTGCATCCTTGAAAACAGGTCGATGGAAATTCCGGTTTCCTGTTCTTTTATTTTCAGATATAACAAGACTTTTCCGTGATTGTTTTTTATTAATGGTATAAAGTCTGCCGTGAAATTTTCGTCTATGTGCTCTTCGGGAATCTGAATGGTAATCTTTTCCAGCAATTTTTCCTTTACTTCCGGAAGTAAAGAAATGGATTCGATTTTAAATTCGTATTCCTGTTGGTTAAATCGACGGGGTTGGTATTTTCCCTTAAAATAGAGGAAAAAACCATTTTGCAGATAATTGCCGTATTTTACATAATCATCTCCGAAAAGAGGGAATTCGTGGGATCCCGAAAAATCTTCAATGGTCATGACTCCAAACGGATTTCCGTTTTTGGTTATTCCCCGCCGGACATTTGTCACGATTCCACCTGCCGAAAGTTCTTTATTCCTCAAATTGTCCGGATTTTTGAAATCGTCCATTTTTGTGCTGCATACATAATTCAGAATAATGGAAAATTCGTCCAGCGGGTGAGCCGACAGGTAAATTCCCACCAGTTCTCTTTCCCTGTTCAAGCGTTCCAGGGAAGCCCAAGGATCAACTTTGGGAATATCCGGCTTGGATATGGCAATGGAGTCAAAACCTCCGAACAAAGAGACGGAAGCGCTCATTTTGTCCGATTGAACTTTGTTCCCGTAACGCATCAGAATTTCGGAAACTTGTTCCCCTTTCGCGGTTGTCGCAAAAAATTGCTCTCTGCTTACATCCGAAAAGGAATCGAAAGCGCCCGCCAGCGCCAGGCTTTCTACATTTTTACGGTTGCAGGTATTTAGGTTGACGCGCTCGATAAAGTCGAATACGCTTGTGAAAGGTCCGTTTTTCTCCCGTTCGCGCACGATCACCTCGACGGCTCCTGCTCCTACGCCTTTCACGCCTCCCAGCCCGAAACGGATGTCACCGGCTTTGTTGGTTGTAAAATCAAGATCGCTTTCGTTCACATCCGGTCCGAGTACGCGTATTCCCATGCTTTTGCACTCGTCCATGAACTTGGTGATTTCAGAGATGTTATCTTTGTTGCGCGTTAAGTTGGCAGCCATAAACTCTCCCGGATAGTGGGCTTTCAGGTATGCCGTCTGGTAAGAGATCCACGAGTAGCAGGTGGCATGGGATTTGTTGAATGCGTAAGAGGCGAATTTTTCCCAGTCTGTCCAGATTTTTTCCAGCACCTTCGGTTCGTGTCCGTTCGTTTGTCCGCCTGCGATGAATTTGGGTTTCATCTTATCCAATACCTGACGCATTTTTTTACCCATTGCTTTACGCAAAGCGTCAGATTCGCCTCGCGTGAAGTTTGCCAGCAAGCGTGCAAGAAGCATCACCTGTTCCTGATATACGGTAATACCGTAAGTATCTTTCAGATACCGTTCCATTATAGGAATATCGTAATCGATCGGTTCGCGTCCGTTCTTTCGTGCGACAAATTGGGGGATATAATCCATTGGACCCGGACGATAAAGGGCGTTCATCGCGATCAGGTCTTCAAACTGAGTTGGTTTCAGCTCTTTCAGGTATTTCTGCATTCCTGCCGATTCAAACTGGAACGTTCCGATTGTCTGTCCGTTACTGTAAAGCCGGTAAGTCAACTTATCATCCAGCGGAATCTGGTCAATATCAATATCCACTCCTTTTGATCTCTTAATCGCTTTCAGAGCGTCTTTGATGATGGAGAGGGTTTTTAATCCCAAAAAGTCCATTTTGATCAGCCCGATGTCTTCAATCACTGTCCCTTCGTATTGAGTGACCAGCACATCTTGATCTGTACTTTTGTCTTTTGCTGTGCTGAGAGGAACAAAATTGGTCAAATCGTCCGAACCGATGATTACTCCACATGCGTGTATGCCTACTTGACGGACGGTTCCTTCCAGCATCCCGGCATATTTTAATGTATCCGACAGGTTTTTATCTTCCGAATTCAACGCTTCTTTCAATCCGATGACTCGTTCGACACAGTTTTTGATGTTTATTTTCGGTGTTTTTCCGTCTTTATCTTCCGGGAAGCGGTCGGGGATCAGCTTTGTTAATCTTTCGGCTTCCGACAGGGGCAGTTTTTGCACGCGCGCCACGTCTTTTATGGACGACTTGGTTGCCATTGTTCCATACGTAATGATATGGGCGACGCGTTCCTTGCCGTATTTCTCGGTTACCCAGCGAAGCACTTCGCCGCGACCGTCATCGTCAAAGTCTATATCAATGTCGGGCATGGAGATACGGTCGGGATTCAGAAAACGTTCGAAAAGCAGGTCGTATTTCAACGGGTCAATGTCTGTAATCCTCAGGCAATATGCTACGGCAGAGCCGGCAGCCGAGCCTCGACCCGGACCTACCGAGACATTCATATCCCGGGCAGCCTGAATAAAATCCTGTACAATTAAAAAGTAACCGGGGTATCCCATGTTTTGCATCACTCCCAGTTCGAACTCAATGCGCTTCAGCACATCTTCGGGAACCGGGTCGCCGTAACGAAGTTTTGCGCCGTCGAGGGTCAGTTTTCTCAGGTAGTCGGCTTCCAATTTTATACGAAGCGCTTTTTCATATCCGCCAAGATTGTCGAAGCGGGAAGCGTCTTCCTGGTTAAATTCGGAACGCAAATCTTCTTCCGAGAATTTAGCTTTATACGTTTCCTCTGTTCCAAACTCCTCCGGAATGGGGAATACCGGCATCAATGCCCCGGAATTTATATCGTAAAATTCAACTTTATCTGTAATTTCGAGTGTATTTTCGAGTGTTTCGGGCAGGTCGGCAAAAATCTGTGCCATCTCCTCCGGTGTTTTCAGCCACTCCTGTTTGGTGTAGCGCATCCGCTTGGGGTCATCGAGATCTTTGCCCGTACTCAAGCAAATAAGGCGGTCGTGCGCTTCGGCGTGTTCTTCTTCTACGAAGTGAACATCGTTGGAAGCAATGATTTTTGTATTTGTTTTTCTTGCCAATGCAATAAGATGTTCATTGACCAATTTTTGCTTTTCATAAGTCGTTTTGTCGGCGCTGTATTTATCGGTCTGATGACGTTGTATTTCAATGTAAAAATCATTTCCGAAAATGCTTTTATACCATTCTAATGCTTTTTCGGCATCGACAAGCTGGTTTTCGGCAACGGTATATGAACCGCTCTCAAACAGATAGTTTTCGGGCGTTTGTTCATCGTCATCCACTTTGTATTTGCCACCCATGATTTTTTGCGAGATTTCGCCACCCAGACAAGCAGAACATGCAATAAGTCCTTCGTGGTATTTTTCCAGCAATTCTTTATCTATGCGGGGTTTGGAGTACATGCCGTCAATCCACGAAATAGAAACCAGTTTACAGAGGTTTTGGTAGCCTTTCTTGTTTTTTGCCAACAAGATTAAGTGCCAGCCGCCCGAATCTTCTTTTGTCCTTTCCGGGTTCGCGTTGTTGTACTTGTGCGAACGGTGCGCCACATAGACCTCGCAACCGAGAATCGGCTTGAACAACTTCTTTTCCAACCCCTTTATTTGCTCTTCACAATTTTTGATTGCCTGCTCAGGGTTTTGTTCTTCGCTTGGATTTGATTGAATAGCCTTGATTCGTTTTTTTAGCTCTGATATTTCACCTTTTATGGGTCCGTTTTTTTTGTTGGAATAATCAAAAAACTCTTTGCACCCGAACATATTTCCATGATCGGTCAAAGCGATTGCCTGCATTCCGTTTGCCAGGCATTTATCAACCAGTCCCTGAATGGTCGACATACCGTCCAGCAGCGAATAATGCGAGTGTACATGCAGATGAGTGAACTGAGCCATCGGAGCTTTGTGTTTGAAAATCAATGTGCCGTAATAAATGATGCGACAAGTACAAATTTAGTCAAAATAGGGGAGGTGGTCAAAAAGTCGGGGAGGAAAAATGAAAAAACTTATGAACAAAGGAAATTTATGTGGATTATTTTTCATGGCTTCGATATAAAAATTAAGGCTATAGTTGATAATGGTGTTACAATCCGTCCCGTTAGGGACATGATATTGGTAGAAAATGATTGTTCCCCTTTAGCCCAAGTCCCGTTAGGGACGGAATATTAAGAGAAAACATTTCGTCCCTAACGGGACTTAGGTTGTGGTAGGATTCTTCTTTCTACCAATATCATGTCCCTAACGGGACGGATTGTAACACCATTATTAATTACAGCCAATAATTGATGATGAGTCTTTGATATTGCGATAATAGTTTTTATTACATAAAAGCATTAACCCCTTATAAACCCGAAACACCCATACAACACAACAATCTATTTTTTATTTTTGTTGTATAAAAAAACAACCAACTAAAAATTATCCTATATGAAAACTCACATTGCTTTTTTCGATACAAAGCCTTACGATTCGGCTTCGTTTAACAGCCACAACAAGGATTTTGGCTTTGATATTCATTATTATGAAGCGCAGCTCAACAGAGACAATGCGGTATTGGCAAAGGGTGCCGGAATTGTCTGCGCATTTGTGAATGCAACGATTGATGCGGAAGTGATTCATATTTTGGCGGAAAATGGGGTGAAGTTGATTGCCTTACGCTGTGCGGGATTCAACAATGTGGATCTTCAGGCGGCAAAGGGAAAAATCAAGATAGTGCGGGTGCCTGCCTATTCGCCGTATGCCGTAGCCGAACATACGCTGGCGTTGATGCTTACATTGAACCGGAAAATACATAAGGCTTATTCGCGCACCAGGGAAGGCAACTTCGCATTGCATGGATTAATGGGATTTGATATGTACGGAAAAACGGCGGGTATCATCGGAACCGGAAAAATTGCCAAAATTTTGATAAAAACCCTTCGTGCAATGGGCATGCATGTGTTGGCTTATGACATATATCCCGACTTGGATTTTGCCAAAGAGACGGGCATTGAGTACGTTTCTCTGGACAAAATGTACAAAGAATCGGACATCATATCGCTGCATTGTCCGCTGACCAAAGAAACTGAACATCTGATTAATAACCACTCTATCGCTAAAATGAAAGAGGGCGTGATGATTATCAACACCGGACGCGGAAAATTGATTGATACAAGTGCGTTGATTAAAGGGCTTAAGAGTAAAAAAATCGGCTTTGCAGGATTGGATGTCTACGAAGAAGAGAGCGAGTATTTCTATGAAGACATGTCGGATCTTGTGATGGACGACGATACGCTGGCTCGTTTGCTTTCGTTCAATAATGTGATCGTAACGTCTCATCAGGCATTTTTCACCAAAGAGGCATTGTCAAACATTGCCCAAACTACGTTGGAGAACATCAAAGACTTTGTTGAGGGGAAACCGCTCCTCAATGAAGTGAAGGCATAGGAACAAATCAGGGAATTGTTTTTTGCACATTCAAAATCTAATTTTTTGCAAAAAAAATTTCCGAATAAGAAAAATAAATCCGTTATTTGCAGCAAATATAAAGAAATAATAAAAAGAGAAGCAATATGGTAAATAAATTAATGCAATATCTGGGTATAATAGCGATCCTTGCCGGGGTTGTTGTTTTAGGTTTATACTATGTTCATATACTGAACGGCAACGGAATTTTAATGACTGCCCTCATACTTATGGTGCTGGGATTGATTGGACATATCATCCTGAACAAGATTTTTTTGGAAGAGTAATTCAATTTTTTTTCTAACATAATAAAAGCAAGGCTTTTCTCAAGTGGAGAAGCCTTGCTTTCATGTTTTGATACGTAGAAAAGCGTTCGTCATTGCGGGCTAAGCCCGCAATCCTTCGATAATCACCGGTGCTATTTTAGGGGGTTGCGGGTCAAGCCCGCAATGACGGGTTTTTGAGACAGTTTTTATTTTTCTTTTGCTTTAAATGCGATCGCAAACAGTTTTATCTGCTGGATCATAGCCAACATGCCATTGGCACGGGTGGGGGAGAGGTGCTCTTTTAGTCCGATACGGTCTATGAAATAGAGGGGGCTATTCAAAATTTCATCCGGCGTGTGTCCCGAAAGCGTATCGACCAGCATAGCTACAATTCCTCCGGCGATATCGGTGTTGCTTTCTCCTTGGTAATAAACCTTTCCGTCTTTATATTCAGCCGTTAGCCAGACTTTGCTTTGGCATCCTTCGATCAGGTTTTCCGAAGTTTTATATTTTGGGTCGATTCCTTTTCCTGAAATACCTTTGTCGATTATTAGTTGGTATTTATCTAACCAATCTTCCAGTAATTCGAATTCGGAGATTATTTCGTCTTGTTTTTCGGTAATTGTCATTGTGGGGATATATTTTGGTGTTGTAAGCGTTGCGCGTCCCTGTAGAGACGGGGCGCGCCCCGTCTCTACAACGACCGGTTAAACATTTTTTGAGCCCTCAGTATCCCGGCAAGAAGGATATCTATTTCCTCCTCCGTATTATAAATGCCGAAGGACGCCCTGACAGTGCCTTCGATTCCAAATGCCTGCATGACCGGATCAGCGCAGTGATGTCCCGTGCGGACGGCAATTCCCAGTTTGTCTAAAATGGAGCCTAAATCATACGGATGAATATTGCCGACCAAAAAAGAGATTAATCCGCTTTTTTTCTCGGCTTCGCCTATAAATCGTATGCCTTCGACCTCTTTCAGCTTGCTTGTGGCGTATTGCAGTAATTTTTGTTCGTGGGCTTCGACGGCATCCATTCCGATATGCTGCATATAATTCAATGCTTCGGCTAACGCTGTTGAGCCGATATAATCGGGCGTTCCTGCTTCAAACTTGAAGGGGAGGTCGTTAAAGGTGGTTTTTTCAAAAGTGACTCTCTTTATCATCTCTCCTCCTCCCTGATAAGGGGGGATTTTATCCAGCCACTTCTCCTTTCCGTATAAAACGCCTATGCCGGTAGGTCCGTAAATCTTATGCCCCGAAAAGACATAAAAATCGGCATCCAGTTCCTGCATGTTTATCCGGAAGTGGGGCGCCGACTGGGCGCCGTCGATCAATACCGGAACATCCCGTTCGTGTGCGCGCCGGATGATTTCCTTTACCGGATTGACTGTTCCCAAAGCGTTGGAGACATGCGTGACGGAAACGAGCTTGGTCTTTTCCGTAAAAAGACGGTCTAATTCGTCCAGCATCAGTTCGCCTTTCGAATTTATCGGGATCACCTTGATACGTATATCCCGTTCCGATTGCAGCAGTTGCCAGGGGACGATGTTGGAATGGTGTTCCATTTGGGAGAGAATAATTTCATCCCCATCCTTGCATTGGCTTCGTCCGAAAGAACTGGCAACCAAATTTATCGCCTCTGTGCTGCCTCTTGTAAACACAACCTCATTGGCAGAATTGGCGCCGATAAAAGCGCGGATGGTCTCCCGCGCCGCTTCGTGCGCTTCGGTTGCGATCTGGCTCAGGAAGTGTACCCCGCGATGTATATTGGCATTGTTGTTGTAATAGTTTTCGCATATTTTATCGACAACACACGCCGGTTTTTGGGTAGTGGCGGCATTGTCTAAATAGATCAACGGCTTGCCATAGATTTTTTTTTGCAAAATCGGAAAATCAGCTCTTATTTTTTGTATGTCGAAATTCATCATATCTCAAAAATAATTTACGCTGCAAAAATAACATTATTTATTGGAAAAAGTACGCATTTATACTCAACCCTATGACCAGATTATGAATGCCGGATTGGCTTGGTCTGCGTTTTTCATAAACAGGTGTAACCGCATTTATGTCTTGAATCTCCTTAAATGTAATCTCAGCTCTGCTGAAAAGATAATCTGCAAAACAACGAACTCCAAAGTTCCTACTTAACAAAACAGTGGCGGAAAGCCCTGTTTCCAATGACCAGTTTACATCATTATCGCCTCTCAAGTAGTTGATCTGACGCCCTTCCGGAAATTCCATAGTCGGATACATTTCAAAACTCAAGTCGGAGGAGGATGAACCGGAGATTCCGCCCAAAAGCTTGGAGCCCAGCATGAACCGGTCGGAGAGGGGATAAGAAAAATAGGCTCCGGCATTGAATGAATAGATTCCGGCAAAATCTTCGGTTATGTTTTGAATGTAATTTTTTTCTTCCGGATGATGGTCAAAGTATCTTTCCCTGTTAAAGGCAAGCTCGATTGTATTGGACGAAAGCTTGCCCCCGAAACCGAGGTATGGGTTTATGAACCAGGCGCCCTCCACGGCAACGTTGTATCCGCTTATGCTTTTGAATGTAATTTCATCTGTCAAGTTGACTCTATTGCCGGCGACGTATCCCATATTCAGACCGATAAAGCTTGGCTTGCTTTCTCTCAGGTTGACGAAGTCTCTTTTAGCAAATGGCGTTTTTATTCCTTTGTCCTTAAATATCAGGTCGCCAGCCCAATATCCTAAATCCACGCATAATATACCGACTCCGGCGCCGAACAATACATCCGAAAACCAATGCTTGTTGTTTAACTGACGACCGATCCCTACAAGGGTTGCCGCACTATATCCGGCAATACTGTAAAGCGGACTGCGGGTCAAGCCATACTCTTTATGCAGCCATGTCGCATTCATAAAGGCTGTCGCGGTATGTCCGGACGGGAAAGAGTTCTTGTTCGAAGCATCCGGTCGATCCTTATTAATAATTGCTTTCATTCCGCTGGTCACAATGACAGTCGACACTCCGGAAATTGAAACCGATGTCAACAGCCGTCCCCAATCGCTATGTCCGTCTACGCCGGCGACCTTCATCCCAAACACAGCTACTCCGGGCGCCCATTGCAGGTAGTCGTCGTAAGGAAAGCGAAAATTAGGGAGGTGATGATTCCTGACATCGTACATATAATGCTCAAACGGGTAGGCAAGTCCGCTTAATATGAACAGCGAAACGGGAACTTTGCCCATCTGATACGCTCTGCTGTCTGTTATCTTTCCGAAGGCGCTCCTTTGAGGTTGATCCGGAAAATCGGATAAAAATAGGACAATGTCTTCTCCGGAAGCCGGCGTGATGTTGTCTTCAACTGCACTTTCGTCTTGAGCCGAAAGATGAAGGGAAAAAGCCAAAAAGAGAAAAATGGTAAAAAGTGATTTCATCATAGAATTTTTTTAAATAGTATATCCTGCACTCCAGAAAATAAACTGCGCTTTACTGAAATGGTTAGAACGAATGCCAAATGTACCGAAAAAATTTCTATAAAAAGGGATTTTTACTCCTAAAATTTGATAAAAACGCTTATCGTATGGATTTCCGTGATAAACGTTGTAACCCAAATTGGCAAAAAAGGAAAAATAAGGCATCATTACCTCGCCTTTAGCCGAAAGACCAACACTGATGCGCTGCTTGGCATCGCCCAGCTCTACGCGGTCGTAAAACTGTCCGTCGGCTTCTCTTTTTTCGCTCGAGGCTGTGGCTCCGCCGCTTTCATCGTATACAATATCAAGACTCGGTCCCCACTTAAAGGCATAGTTGCTCACAATCATCGGCGCGTAACTTAGTCCGAACACCCTGAAATTATAATCAACATATCCTGTTGTAAGCCCATTGGCAGTACCGTAAAAAATTTGTCTTGACGAAAATGTGAGTAACAAATCGTGGTCAAGGCGCTTGTCTATTTTCGGGGGAAGCGGCTGGCGCAGGTCTGTGACCTGTGCCTCTTCCGGGCACGGGTCACAGACCCGCGCCAGCGTCGGCGGATTGATGTTGTAGCAAATCTCAATGTAAGGCGCAGCCATGTTCATCCCTTTGTTGGGCAAGCGCACGGCGCCGTTGGAAAAATGGGTGAGTGAAAATCCGATATTTGCATCTATGTGGCGAAAAGGCTTTACCTTGAAATATAAGTTCGCTCCTACATGAATGTTCTGCCTCATGCTGACGGCAATATTATCGGGATTGTCAAAAGGGTCGTAGTGCTTCCAATTGGTAGAATAACCTAGGTTAAACTCGTAATTAAACGATAGCTTGGGACGAACAGGGAAGATCCGCGCTCCGTGAATTAAATAGAAAGAGACAGGAGTTCCAAGGCGTTGGTCGTTGAAAGTAGCGGCATAGAGTCCAACGCCAAAATAAGGCATGCCATACGCATAGTCTTGCCATTTATCGCCTCGCGAAGCATGGCAAAACTTCAATGCAAGAGATGAAAAACCGGTTATGCCTTCGTTGCTCACAAAATCGTTGGTCTGAAAAACAGAGCCCGATTCGCCTTTCAAAGAGAAGAAAAAAGGATTTTTATCCGCCCGTGTTGTTGCCGGTATGGAATCTGCCGCCTCTTCTCCCCACAACAGCGAGGGAATAAGAAGGAGCATAATGGAAATAAAGTATCGTACCGGCATTCGAAAAATAATTTGAGTGTACAAAAGTAAAAAAATTATACCTTTGCACAAAACATAAGAGTATACATGTTAATTAGAATTTATCCTGAAAATCCCAATCACCGGGAGATAGAAAGAATAGCGCAACTCCTTCGCGACGGGGGATTGGTTGTTTATCCGACAGATACGATCTACGGACTTGGGTGTGATATCTTTAATGCAAAAGGGGTAGAAAAAATATGCAGGTATAAGAATGAGGATCCCCACAAAGCCGATTTGTCGTTTATATGCTACGATTTGACCCATATCAGCGAATATGCCAAAGTCGACAACGCCACGTTCAAATTGATGAAAAAAAACTTGCCCGGAGCGTTTACCTTCATTTTAAAGGGGAATAATAATTTGCCGAAATTTTTCCGGAATAAAAAGACGGTGGGAATCCGCGTTCCCGACAATAACATTGCCCGTGAGCTGGTGAAGGAGTTGGGCAACCCGATCCTCTCTGCTTCGGTAAAGGACAAGGATGACGAGATTCTGGAGTATTTCACCGATCCCGAACTGATCATGGAGCGATGCGGACACATTGCCGATGTGGTGATTGATGCGGGCTATGGAGCGCTGGATCCTTCTACGGTGGTGGATTGCACCGGCGACGAACCTGTCATCATCCGACAGGGGAAAGGTATTTTAGAATGGTGAGATAATTCCGAAATCATTTATGTGGATCGTCTTAGCTCTTCTTTCAGCGCTTCTTCTTGGGGTTTATGATATTTTTAAAAAAGTATCGTTGAAAAATAATGCCGTTATTCCGGTGTTGACATTTTCGATCCTTATTTCCGCGCTTTTCTTTGTTCCGCTCATTGTATTTTCCTGTGTCGATCCGGAGAGAGCCCGCTCTTTTTATATTTATGTGCCTAATGTCGCTTGGGATGTACATCTCTTTATTTTGCTGAAAGCTTTGATTGTACTAGGTTCGTGGATATCTGCTTACTTTGGGATGAAACATATACCGATTACAATATTTTCTCCTGTCCGGGCTACTCAGCCGGTGTGGACAGTCATCGGCGCTTTTTTGATTTTTTCGGAGCGATTAACGCTTGTTCAATTGGCGGGTGTTGCGATTACCATTATCTCTTTTTTCCTGTTTTCATTGGCAGGTTTGAAGGAGGGTATTTCGTGGAAAAAGAACCGATGGATATGGTTGATTATTTTGGCAACCCTTCTGGGCGCTGTAAGTGGGCTGTATGACAAGCACCTGATGCTGCAATACGACCGCATCGCCGTGCAGGTTTACAGTACGATGTATCAGGCGGTCATAATGATTGTCATTACATTGTTTTTATGGTTTCCGGCACGGAAGAAAACAACCCCGTTTCAGTGGCGCTGGACAATCGTCGGTATTTCCCTTTTCCTGATCCTTGCTGATTTTGTTTACTTCTGGGCGTTATCGTCCGACGGAGCGTTGATCTCGGTGATTTCGACCATTCGCCGTTCGGGCGCAGTTGTTCCGTTTCTTTATGGCGCTGTATTTTTGTATGAAAAAAATCTGAAAACAAAGGTTATTCTCCTGAGCGGCGTTTTATTTGGGGTTATTCTTCTTTATATCGGTCGTTAAATTTTCGTTCCTTCATTTTTTTTGCTATATTTGTAAACAATCTTCATCTCAATCAAATAACGTTTTTAATGAAAAAAACAGTTTTTATTTTCTACTTCCTCGTCTTTTCATTCCCTTTTTTTGCACAAAACGTGGATGATTTTTTTGTGTATTTGCCCGGAAGCTACATGAGCCAGTTAAGTCCCGACCAGCGCATAGAGTTGCTGAATAAAGCGCGGAATAAGAAAGACAGTGCCATTGTAAACAGTTATGGCGGGGTCGCTAAATTACTTGCTTTTGATCCTGTGAATAACTACATCAAGGTGCAAACTTCCAGACAGGGGTTTTTAGAAGCGAAGAAGTGGTTACTGGAAGACTCCACCCCGCTATTCGCAGTGAGTTTTTGGAGTTGCAGTCCGGCTTGCGACGGGGGAATGGGCTTTTTTAACAATGACTACATGCCGGTGATGCTTGATAAAAACCAATTTCCAATTGTGGAAATCAGCGACTTTTTTAACAGGGATAGCCTTGCGGCAGAGGGAATATCCGAAGAGGATTTTAAAAACCGGTTCGACCTATTTTTAGTCCGTTTTGAGTTTCAGCCGGCAGGAAATGATATTCTCGCAATCAATGACAACGAAAGCTACATGAACAAAGAGGATTACGAAAAATGGAGACCTTTTCTGAAAGGGAACCGATTACCTTTGATATGGAAAAATGGGCGGTTTGAAAAGGGGAAGGCTTATTTTAAATAGCACGAAGGGGTGAAGGAGCGAAAGCGCGAAGGAGGATACAAAGAAGCTACTTCGCGCTTTCGCTCTATTTTTACAAGATATGAATGTAACCTAGAAAATCCGCGTTTATTCTTGGCGGGTAACAAATGGGCAACAAAATAGCTTTTTTGCTATTTTAGCGGACTTCTGTGGATGTAAGAATTAAAATTGACCGTTGAAAAAACATTGTCATTTTTATTGTAAGTACTAAGTCTAAAATAATTTATATTATTTTTTATGAATATTTGATGACAATCATATATTTAACTCAAATAATATTTAAAAATATTCAATATTCTGTACTTAATGTTGTTCATTTTTATTGAAAAAATTAGCATAATTCATATTTTTTCTATACATTTGTGAAAATGTATGATATTAACCATTAAATTTTACATAAAATGAAAAAAACATTATTCTTCTTATGTGCATTATGCACAAATGTAATTGCTTTTGGGCAATTGAAAATAACGCCTAACGGGGTTTTTAAGATGAACAACATTGTAGCGGGATACACCGGAGTTCCCGGAAATCTCAACGTGTCCTTCGGATATGGAGCTCTATCTACTCAGAATGGTTATTATAATACCGCTATCGGATATTATGCACTTCGTAATACTACGGGCAACTACAATACCGCCAATGGCTTTGAAGCGCTTCACGACAATGGGATAGGAATCTACAATACTGCAAATGGCTTTTGGGCACTTCGCTCCAATACTAAGGGCGGCTCCAATACCGCCAATGGTAGGCATGCACTTTTTAGCAACACGACGGGCAACAACAATACCGCCAATGGTGCTGGGGCGCTTTACTACAATATAATCGGCAGCTCCAATACTGCCAATGGTACTTCGGCACTTTACAACACGACCGGTAGCTACAATACCGCCAATGGTGATGCGGCACTTTACAGCAATAAGACCGGCAGTTATAATACCGCTATTGGTTATTATGCAGATGTCAGTTCCGTCGGTCTGACTAATGCTACAGCCATTGGTTACAATGCAAGGGTTATCCTAAGTAATAGAGTAGCAATTGGTAACACCAGCGTAAACTGGATTGGCGGTCAGGTCGGTTGGAGTACTTTCTCTGACGGACGGGCAAAACAAAACATTCGGGCAGATGTGCCGGGGCTTGCCTTTATCAATAGTTTGCAACCGGTTACGTATAACTTTGACCTTGATGCTGTGGATGAATTACAGAAATCGGACGACCCGGCAATAAACGCATGCAGAGACTCTTTACGCATGTCTCGTTCTCCCGAAGAACAGGAAATCGAAGCACGGGCGAGAGCCGCTAAAGAGAAAATAGTCTATACGGGTTTTATAGCACAGGATGTAGAAAAAATAGCGAAAAGTATCGGGTATGATTTCAGCGGCGTGGACGCGCCCGAAAACGGCAAAGGCGCTTATAGCCTCCGGTATGCCGAATTTGTGGTTCCTTTGGTAAAAGCGGTACAGGAACTTAGCGAACAAAACAACAAACTAACTGAGCAAAACAACAGGCAGCAGGAACAGATAGATAGATTAAACGCCAAAGTGGATGAATTAACAGCCTCTCCTGCGCAGATACGCTCGGCAGAAGTAGTGATTGACGGCGGAGAAGGCGGAGTAGTGAATATATCCTCTATGGAGCAACAGGCAAAACTTTACCAAAACACGCCCAATCCGTTTAACCAAAGCACGCAGATAAAATTTTATGTGCCGGAAACGGTAAGCCAAGCGTTGTTATGTATTTACGATTTGCAGGGCAAGCAACTGAAGCAAACCCTGATTACACAGCGCGGTTATGGTATTGAAACGGTTTTTGCTTCGGAGTTTACGGCAGGTATTTACTTGTATGCCTTGCTTGCAGAAGGTAACCAAGTGGATGTGAAACGAATGATTTTAACGGAATAGGAGGTGGGTGATGAAAATGAAAATATTTAAAAAACCACTATGGTTCATAGTTATAACAACACAGTGTTTAGTAGTTATTTTGTTTACATCCATTGGTTGTGATAAATCGGGAGAAAATACAGTACAATTAGCAAAAAGTCAATCTTTTGACAAAAGGAGTAGTTGGACCCTCATCACGACTAATGTGTTTGATGAAACATTTTTTAAAATATCTACTTATAAAGTAGATGGTGATACATTGATTGGTGATAAAAATTATTCGAAGATTCTTAACAACGATAATTTTCATTCAGCATTAAGAGAAACGGAGGACAATAAAATTTATGTTTATTTCCCAATTTTAGACAGAGAGTTACTTATCTATGACTTTGATTGGTATCCCAACAAAACATTATATTGTCAGACTTCGTATGAAGATAATGCTGTTCAAGCAGTTTTAGGAAGCAGTATTGACTCTATTCAACTTTTGGATGGAAATTATTACAAATGTTGGGGAGATTGTATGGGAACACCTTGTATCATAAGAGGTATAGGTAATACCACAGGTTTTTTTATTCAAACTTTTGAATTGCCTACTAACGGTACGCAGTATGCTTTACTTTGCTTTTACATAGATGATGTGTTAATTTATCTTAATCCTAAATATAGCGATTGCAACGGTAATCTTATAAGTTCTATAAATATTGTAACAGATAATGATTCTAAAATTTATCAAGTAAAGTAATCATTAAATAAATTACAAAATGAAACGGATATTTATAGGCAGGTATTTACCTCTACGCTCTGTTTGCCGAAAGCAACCAAGTGGATGTGAAACAAATGATTTTAACGAAATAAAAAGGAGGTATTTATGAAAAAAACAATTTTAAAACTTACATCAATTTTGTTGATTGTAGTGGGAATTTTTTCTTCGTGCAAAGAGAAAGAACCTTTAGAAGTACAATTATTAGTAAATACTAAATGGAAATTAGTGGGTATAATGGACGTACAAACAGGTATTTTGACAGAACTTGAGCCTAAAGATTGTGCCCACTGTTATACACTTACATTTGATACAGATGATTTTTTTTGGGGAATAATGGCTAATAATATGATTTCTGGTAATTATGAAATTGATTATAAGACAGGCGTCTTTCTCTTTTCAGAAATTCTCTGTACTGCAGCAGGTAGTATATGGGGCGAATACGAAGATTTATATCTTCAAATTATAGGGGAAATTCAATCCTTTATACTCAAAGATACATATCCAAGAATACTGCATCTATATTACAATGACGGCAAAAATTATTTGAAATATAAAGAAACAGGAGGTCAAAATGAAGATTAGCAAATTTACATTAAAAATATTTTGGGGCTTATTTCTATTTTGCTTACAGGCAAACGCCCAAATTAGTACGAGGGAAGTTCCCTCCGGTTTTAAATATGATTTTGGCAAAGAACAAATGTCTGTAATTGTTATGCCTGCTATTGATACAATTAAACTGCAAGCAGAAGACAAGGAAGAAGAACAACTTGGCATTCCTCCACGATTTGGTTTTATTCATTCTGTAGATTTAAATTTGCTTGATGCAGGTTATTGGCATACTTTAGAGAATGGCGATAGACTTTGCCAACTTACCATTGTTTGTCCAGATGCTTTATCTATTAATTTACTCTATGATAAATTTTGGTTACCGGAGGGAGCAAAGTTTTTTATTTACAGCCAAAACAAGAGGCATCATATAGGAGCGTTTACAGATTTTAACAACAAAGGCACAAAAAATACTGTTGAAGGTTTTGCAACAGGATTGGTTTATGGTAATACAATTATATTAGAATATTATGTGCCTGAAAATTGTATGGAAAAAGCCATTATTTCCATATCGGGAATTGTTCACGGTTACAGGTATATTTTGCCGCAATACGGATATGAAAATGTTCCCGGAATTGGATTTAATCAATCCGGTAATTGTCAAGTTAATATAAATTGTCCTGAAGGGAATGACTGGCAAAATGAAAAACGTGCTGTTGCGTTAATACTTGTGAATGGGAATAGAAACTGTACCGGGTCATTAATTAATAACACAAATAATGATAATTATCCGTATTTTTTAACTGCTGACCATTGTTTATGGTGGAGTGGTGCCGGTGGTGATGATGGCGATGCTATTTCTAATCCTAATTTAAATCATTGGACATTTTATTGGAATTATGAACTTCCTCCTAACCCTAATAATTGTAATTATAATAATTCTACTCCATCAGAACCGTTGGCATTTTCTACTTCAGGAGCACAAATAGTAGCAAATCATGGTGCATTACTTAGTGGTCCTAATTTTACAAGTGATTTTGCATTGTTAAAATTGACTGAAGATCCTATACATTTTGCTAATCATACACCATCTTATACTCCTTATTATTTAGGTTGGGATAGAACAGGAAACTCCGGAACAGGTGGAGTTGGTATTCACCATCCACGTGGGGACGTAAAGAAAATAGCGACACATAATCAAACCCCTCAAAGTTGGAATAATAACAATTATTGGCGTCTCTATTGGATGCAAACCCCCAATGGGCATTCCATAACAGAAAAAAGTTCTTCCGGTTCTCCCTTGATTAATAATAATCGGCGTGTTATTGGACACTTACATGCAATATCACCGAATGTAGATTGTTCTGATCCGGCAAATCATCATTCTACTTATGGTAAATTCAGCGTTTCTTGGACAGGCAACGGAGCAACAGACAATAGACGTAAGCTACAACCTTGGCTTGACCCCAATAATACCACAACAGTTTTAAATGGTATCTCTTGTCCAACAAACGTTAATTTTGCCGGTCCTGTAATCACCAGTCGAACCGTTATAAGTTGTGGCGACATCAATGTAGGAAACGTAATCGTTATTAACAACGCCAAACTAACCCTTGAAGCAGCCGGCGAAGTAATTTTTACCGGCGATTTAGATCTGGCTTCAGGCACGGAACTGGAAATAAGATAAACGATAAAAGAGAGGATATTCTCAAAAGGCATCCTCTCTTTTTTTGCTGTTTAACGTTTAATTTTAACTTTCGTGTCCCACTGCTACCGTGCGATTGTAGTGGCTGTTGCACAACTAAAAAAGCAAGCAATTTTATTTAAAACCCTTATTTATTTCAGTACCCTTAGTAGCATTAATATTTTTTATCACACCCTTATTCCCTTATTTTTCAATGCTTTAATAAGGGAATAAGGGCGGATTGTATATGCTTTCCTGCTACTAAGGGCGCTTTTGGGAATAAGATTTTTCTTTATACTTAGGTGTGCAACAAGCGCTACAATCGCGTGGTAGCGGGAGAAGCTTATTTTATTAAATAGCACGCTTTTTCAAGAATACAGTCAAGACCGTCATAACCAGCGCAAGGCACAGTACATAGAAAAAAGATACCCGCATGCCGGACGCCTCGGCGATTAAGCCGATGATAAAGGGACCAAACAGGAAACCCGTGCCGCTGATTGTATTGACCATCGCAAGTCCCATGCCGGGAGTTACGTCCTTCTGATTTCCGGCTAAGCTGTAAATAATCGGAACAAGGCACGAAAGCCCGATGCCGGAGATAAACAAACCGGTGAGGGCAAAGTATATCTCCGTCTTTGCAATCATAATCGTCAAGCCTATGACAGTCAGGATACAACTGCCCAGCAAAATGGTGGGGTCGCTGTAGCGTTTCCGTATCGGATCACCAAAGAAACGCCCGAAGGCAATGAATGCCGAATAGATGGCAAGCCCCGTTGGAGCCAGCGTTTCGGACAAATCGACGATCTTTTGCATATACACCGTACTCCAGTCGAAGATACTGCCTTCGACAATCCTGCCGAACAGGGCGATAAAAGCAATCAGCAGTAGAATCCCTTTCGGGAAAAGAATTTTCAGTTTTTGTGCAACGTTTTCCTTCGATGGGGTCTCTTTCAGGAAAAAAGTACGGGCATAATAAAAAGCAGCGAGCGACAAAACCGTTACCAGTAAAAGATGCCAGGTTACGGCAAACTTCATGGCAAGGAAAAGGATGCTCAACAAAGCTCCACCGCACGTCCCTACATAGAAAAAAGCATGGAATAGCGACAGTATAGGGCGTTTATACGCTTTTTCGATCAAAATGGAATTGGCATTCACAGCCACATCCATCACGGCAAAAGAAATGCCGTATAGCCAGCAAAGGATATACAGGGCGACAGGATTGGGCATGAAAACGAGCAATGGGGTAAGGGCAAAGGAGACATACCCCATTACAGAGAGTTTTTTACAACCATATTTCCTAACAAGATGAGCGCAGAAAGGCATCATTGTCACCTCGCCTATAGACATGCAGAGGGGGATGAAACTCAACTGCGCATAATTCAACTCGTAAAGATCCATAATAGCAGGGAAACGGGAAATTATGGAGGCAAAAATAAAACCCATTAGAAAAAATTGCGCCGAAAGCGCTCTCCGGGCGTTTTTCTTGGTTTGCAGCATTTATTTCTCTATCGTAATCTTCATTTTCAAATCAACCTCAGGACGGTCGCCCGGGCGGGTTTTTACCGCAGCGATTTTATCTATCACATCTAAGCCCTCTATTACCTCTCCAAATACGGTATATTCGTTATCCAGAAAAGCCGTTCCTCCTATTGTTTTGTAATCTTTACGCATTTGCGCTGTCAATTTCAGCGGTTCTTTCTTTGCAAATTCGCTATCTACTTGCGCAAGGATTTCCGTTTGCAATTTTTGCAAGCCGGCTTGGTCGCCTGCTGTCTGGAGTCTTTGTATCAGTTCGGTCTTGGTTGCTGCAATTTCATAGAAACGGGATTCTTTGGCTTTGTTTTGCATGTTTTTTTCCATTCCGTCCAGCTCCTGATCCGTCATTTTCTTACCTTGAACGATGTAAAACTGGCATCCGGAAGATCTTTTTTGCGGATTCACCTGGTCGCCTTGACGCGCTGCTGCTAAAGCGCCTTTTTTGTGGTAATATTTCGGATAGACAAATTCGGCAGGGACAGTATAACCGGCATCGCCCGATCCCAGTTGTTTTGAAGCAGGAGCTCCTTTGGATTCAGGATCGCCGCCCTGAATCATAAAGTCCTTTATTACCCGGTGGAATAAAAGGTCGTTATAAAAACCTTGATTGATCAACTTAATGAAATTATCCCGGTGCTGCGGGGTCTCATTATACAACTTAATTCTCATTTTTCCGTAATCGGTAGTTACTACAACGATTGTCTCTTTCTCTTTGTTTTGTGCATTGATTGTCATAAAAGTCGACATTATTAATATGAATGAATACAATATTTTCCTTTTCATGTTAAAAAATATTTAAATGGATTACTGATTAATTATATTTTTTACAAAAATACGAATAATGTTTTTTAGAACAAATTTTTTTGTAATTTTGCACCGCCAATTACACAATTGTTACCAAATAAATAATTCAAAGTTAAAAAAATAATAAATTAAAATAATCGCAATGAAAAAGGAAATTCATCCGGGAAATTACCGTCCGGTCGCCTTCAAGGACATGTCAAACGGGGATACATTCGTCTCCCGCTCTACGGTAAACACAAAAGAAACGATCGAAATTGACGGCGAAACTTATCCATTAGTGAAGCTCGAAATTTCAAATACTTCCCACCCATTCTTCACCGGTAAATCCAAAATGGTGGATACGGCAGGACGTGTAGATAAATTTATGAGCCGGTACGGAAATCGTAAGAAATAATATTGAATTGGTTTCAAGGGAAAGGATATCTGAGTATACAGGTATCCTTTTTTATTTCTTATCGTAAAAACTCCTCCGCCTTTCGAATATCCTCCGCATGATCCACATCCACAATTTTAGGAAAAGGATATGCACGGAGCGAAATTCCGTCGGCAATCATTTCACGCTGAAAATTCCTCATTCGATGTATGCCGTTTTCGAGGCAGCGTTTCAGGGTTGGGAATACGGCGGGCGTCAATCCGTAAATGCCGCCGGAGACATATTGCATGCCTTCCTTCGGTCGATCTTCAAAGGCGATGATGCGCAACGCCTCGCCGGTCTCCACATAGAGCGGTTTTTCGTCGTCAATAAACGAAGTGACAGCCATTACTCCCTCTTGTCCCGGACTTTTTTCAAACGCCCGGATGTAAGAAGCAAAATCCTCCTCCTTGAATATGGTGTCGACGGTAGTTACACAAAACCTTTCACTTCCCAAATATGGCGTCAGTTCATAAAAACTGTGCAACGAACTGGGCGTTGATTTTATAATTACATGCAAAGGAACGGGCAAAGAAAGTCCGGAAAGATGTTCCCTGACGGCTTTCATTTCTTCGTTAATAATGATTGAAACGGATTCCGCCCTGTTTTCCAGAAATATGCGGATCAGCCGGTCTAACAGCGGCTCTCCGTTCAGGCGAACAAGCGGTTTGGGCGTCAATACTCCCTCGCTGACAAGGCGAGACCCTTCTCCCGCCGCAATAATACCGTAATTCATTTATCTGATTGTTATCATAGTAGCCCCAAAACCATACTCCCTGAAAGAAGCGTCTTGTGAATAATATGTGGGATATTTACTTTTTAACTGTTTCAATAGTTCATTCCGCAATACGCCGTCTCCTTTTCCGTGTATGAATACGATTTTTTGCCCTTTCCGTTTGGCATTTTCCTGAAGCGTCTGATTGAATTTGTCTAACTGGTGTTTTAACATGTCGGCATTAGTCAGTCCGCTCAGATTGTCCAATAATTGGTTGATGTGTAAGTCGACTTCCAAAATTTCGGGGAATGCTTCTTTCCTGATCTCTTTTGCAGGCGATTTACTCTCTTTCTGCATCATGATTTCAGGTAAATTTTCAGGGATCACAACCGGCGTTTTATCTCCCGGCAGATTATTGTTTATGATTCCGAACAACAATGCTTTTTCATCAAAAAAATCATTTTCGGTAAAGCTGTGCAGCTTGTAAAATTTCACGGGATTGATCTTTAGTTGCACATCGTAAGAGGGCTTATACAAATATGCCTTATCGCGCTTGAATGCAAAAAGCTGTATATTCAATAATTCCAGATCATTCAGTTGCTCTTTTTTGATCTCTTCTATGAAGATTTTAGTATTCGGCTGAATAAATCCGGTTGACCGGCTCATAAAGCGGGTTCCATTTCCATGTGCGATGTTGTAGCCGAGATAGTAATTGCTGTCGTTTATCAGATAACACTCGTATGAGGTGATCGAAAGAACTTTTATATCCGTAGGAAGAAATGCGATCCAGACATTCAGGTTTTCACCTTCGGGCGTCTCTTCTTGCGGCATGTATTTCTCCTCTACCGGCGAAATTTCCTCTAATTGTACACTCTCTTCTTGCTTGTCTTCCTTCAATTTTTGCGACGTATCCGCCTTTTCTCCACTCTCAACTACGACGCATTCGCGGGCAAGGATAGGAATATCAAAGCCGTCCTGATCCGTCACCTCGATCAATTCTTTATTGATGATTTTACTGACTACTCCTCCACCGGTCACGTTTAAAAAGCGAACTTTGTCTCCAATTTTTATTGCCATGATAAAATATTTTAATTCAATGTTGTTTAGTTAAGACCTCTCCCCCAACCCCTCTCCACAGGGAGAGAGGAGAGGAGCGTATCTCATTATTAGCTTAGCTAGTCGTCATCTCTTTCTTGTTTAGTCACCCCTCTCTTGTGGAGAGGGGTTGGGGGAGAGGTCCTAACTAAACAACATTATATTTTAATTCTTAATTCACATTGATATAAATTTCCGCAAAGTTGACTATTTTTGTAGAAATATCGAATATAAAGAATCCTAAAATAAATGTTGCAGGCAAAAAAAATTTCCATTGAAGAATATAATTATCCGCTTCCGGATGAGAAAATAGCAAAATTCCCTTTGGAAAAACGGGATGAATCGAAAATCCTTTTGTATAAAAAAAATTCCATAACACACTCTTCTTTCAAAAATATAGCAGATTACTTGCCAAGTGATGCACTCATGGTTTTTAACAATACGAAAGTGATTCAAGCCCGTATTATTTTTCAAAAGGAAACCGGAGCCCGGATTGAGATTTTTTGTCTGGAACCCCACGACCCGTCCGATTATGTCCTCGCATTTCAGACAAACCGGAAATGCGTATGGAAATGTATGATCGGAAATGCTAAGAAGTGGAAAGAGGGAGTTATTACGAAAGAATTTTTTGTTGCAGACAAGACGTTCTTATTATCAGCAAAAAAGATCGCTTCCAATGAAAACACCTGTCTGATAGAATTTTCATGGAATAACCCGGAAATTTCCTTTACGGATATATTGGAACACGCCGGACAGCTTCCCATTCCTCCCTACCTGCACCGTGAAACTTGCGAACGGGACAAAGAAACGTATCAAACAGTTTACTCCAAAATAAAAGGCTCGGTTGCCGCCCCAACGGCAGGATTACACTTCACCGAAGAGGTGTTTCAATCGCTGGGAAAGAAAAACATTACTTGCGAGGAGGTTACTTTGCACGTCGGCGCAGGAACTTTCCAACCGGTAAAATCCAAAACAATCGACGGGCATGAAATGCACACGGAATTTTTTTCGGTACGAAAAGAGGTAATCGCACGCATCAAGGAAAAAGCGGATAATATTATCGCTGTGGGAACTACCTCTGTGCGGACATTGGAGAGCCTTTACTATATCGGTCTTCTCTTACAGGAAAATCCGGAAACGGATGCCGGCAAACTTAAAGTAACTCAATGGTTGCCTTACGAGACAACGGAAACTCTTTCTGTAAATGATTCGTTGCAAAATATTTTGACTTATCTGGAAAAGAATAAATTAGAGACATTGAAAGCGGAAACGCAAATTATGATTGTTCCGGGTTACAAGTTCAAAATTGTGAAAGGGATTGTTACTAATTTTCATCAACCGCAGAGTACGTTGCTTTTGCTGATTTCGGCTTTTGTGGGGGAGGAGTGGAAAAGGATATATGATTATGCGTTGGGAAATGATTTTCGGTTTTTGAGTTATGGGGATAGTTCGTTGTTGCAGCAAGACACAAGAAAAGTTTTTTGAATAATCATAGTATCACAAATATCTCTTTGTAACCTCCATTTACACGAATATGGAGAAGTTTTTATTAACCTCCAACTTAACTACATCTCATTGGGGATTACAAATTGTTTTGTGCCGGTTTTAAATACAAATTCAATATCAGATTTTAATTGTTCTGTAGAAAGCACTGCTTCAAAACTTTCTTTTACTCCTTTACAATCAGGGTCTTGTATATAAACTTTTTTAAGATTAGCCATATTTCTAATAATACGTCTATCAACTTCTCGATTAAAATATGGGAATGAATATCCTATTATAACTAAAATTTCTGTATCCTCAGACTTTTCTTTAATCCCATTCCAAAATTCTGGACTTGCATTTTCCCAAGCAAACGATAAAGCGCTTTTGACATTGTTATTATTTTTTAAATAAAATGTAACAATAGAATCTATTTTATTTATTCCTTGCCTATCATGATAAGGATCAAATAAACGAGGATTGATTTCATCGTATTTATCATATATAAGAGCTGTTCCGTTCAGTTTTGTTATACTAAAAGAAATTCGTTTGCCTTTATGATTTGTTGTTTTGTTTGTTATATTAAGAAAATCCCAAATGTCTTCAATACCATTATTTTCCCAATATTCGGAAAAAGCAATTTCAAATTGGCAATCATAATTCCAAGAAAAAATAGATATATCAGGTAATTCTGTTATATAATTACCCAAAATGGCAGCCCAAAAAGCATCATATCTCGAATCCGGCTTATAATTAAGTTGTATCATTGTCAAGAATACAGAAAGAACACTTTTTAATCTGGCGTATTTGTCGGCTTTCCCTGAAGCATATAGCTTTTTAGCAAAAGTATCTACTGTTTGATGTTTTTCGCTGTTTGCTCTTAACCATTCAAGTTCAGATAATAAAAACTGTATGTTTTCTTGTAATGTAATAGGATAGTCGCTTGGTAAAATACTCCTCATCAATAAGTTTATTTGATTTGAAAATTCACTTACTATGGGTAATCCTTCCAGAATTACTTCAGTTTTACCCAAATTTACATAATCAATCATTTTTCTTTTCCCGAAACTTGCTCCAGCACCTATCAAATAAGTTATTTTACTCATAATTTTAAAACCTCTATAATTTTAATAACGCTACAAAGGTAATAATTTTATGCCTATTCTTTGGTTTCCCTATTTGTGGAAAAAGATTCTCGCTTTTTGAGCTATGGAGATAGTTCGCTCTTTTTATAAAACGGTGGCTTACAAGTGAATTTTGCGAACATCGCGAATTTTACGAATACTCGATGCGGAATGAATGATATCCAACACTTCAATACGTTCGTTTTTAATCCGGTAAATAATCAGGTGTGCATCAAGTATGATATTGCGGTACATGCGACTTTTGGTTGCAAGGTAACGGCATTCGGGATATGCCAGATAAAAATCGGAAAGTGTATCTAAAGACTTTCTCATTTTTTGCCCATAACGTCCCGCCTGAAGGTATCCAAACGTTTCAAATCCAAAATCATATATTTGCTCAAAACTTTCGTAGAATTGTTCGCTTACTTTAACCTGTTTGCGAGATATTTTTTCTTCCATGTTTCAAATTTACAGTCAAACTCTTCCAAGGTCATAAATTCCCCTTCTTCAATACGATGGAAATGTTCCCACCACTCTTCCTGCGTACCGTGGAACGGGACATTGGGATTCCAAGCTCCGGCAGGTGAAGTTTCGGCAACTGTTCGCACATAAGCCACGGCAGGTTCGTTGAGGGCTGTCGGCTTATTTTTTTGGGTTTTGTACGATTTACTTTGCATAGTTTCATTTTTTAGCATACACAACAAAGGTATGAAAAAGTTTTTTCAATAATCGTAATATTACAAAAATGATTTTCATTTTTTTGAATTATGGGGATAGTTCGTTGCTTTTATAAGGCATTGGCTTACCCGTTAGGTACAAGGTACGCTATCGCTAAACTTGCCCAAAAGGGAAGCTTTACAAATATTGTGCAACTGTATGATTGTTCGCAATATAGCATACCAAATAAATATCATCCCCAGTTTTTTCATCCTCATAGGCTGTAAAAAATACGTACCATACGGTGTTTTTATTTTTTCCGAAGGATGTGTATTCCATATTTTCGGCATGTTCCTTGTTGTTCAGGAATTTATGGAAATAAGGTGGCGCGGAATTATGTTGCCGTATTGGAAGATATTTTTTTATTTCGTCTATAAGTTCCTTAAAATACTTTCGTGATTTTTCTTTATCCCTGAAATACCCCAATTCGTAAAGTAATGGAATAAGAAAATCAATATGGGCAGTTACTTCAGGTGTAAAGAGCACTTTCATTTATCGACGAAAAATTTATCTAACGACACGTATACTCTTTCTAAAAGCTCATCTCCTGTTATTGCTCTGTGCAATTCGTTATCAGGCTTCAAGCGTTTCTTTTTCTGTTCGCCTACCTGTGCTTCCTCAATGGTCATAAATCCCCCTGTTCGCACATAAGCCACAGCAGGCTCGTTGAGAGCTGTCGGCTTATTCTTCGGGGTCTTGTACGATTTACTTTGCATAGTTTCATTTTTTAGCGTACGGAACAAAGATACATTAAATCATCTCGGAACCAAAACCAACACAATCTTATTAAAATCAGCCCCCGCATTAACCACATCAATATATTCCCCGACCAGCGACGGGTCGAAAGTCGCCTTTTTATATCCTTCGGAACAAGTAATGACCAATTTATTTCCCGAAATATTATAATCGGAATAGAAAAACGCCTCCACATTCTCGTCGATCAGTAATTCCTTTTTCATTTCTATCACTTCCGGATTAGAAAGCGTATAGCCGTCGGGTATTTCCAGCGTAATCTCGCGAACATACATCCGGGCATATAAGTTCTCCAGCGGGAGTTTGCGGTCACTATTCCGATGCATCTCCGTTTGTTTTCCGATCAGTGTTCCTATTCGAATCAACATATCATTCCCGTTTTTGGAGACCAGGGAATTACCGGACAATTCCGTTTTTATTACCAATGGTTTTACATACTGGTCGATAGGAGCTTGATTTTCTACTTTCCAACTCAACAGTCGGTCGGGCGAAAAATCATTCACTAACCGGCTTTCTATTATTCTCTTTTTCTTCTCGTCTTTGGCAGCATAAAGAGGTTGTAAAAAATCTGCCGTATACTCCGAAAATTGATGTTGAATACTGTATTTGGCGCTGAAATCTTTTGTATTCAGTTTCAGTTGGGCATGCATGGTGTGGACTGATTTCTCATAATCGTTTCCGGGTATTTGCTTATAATACGGCATGAATGAACCGGTACTGCCGGTTATCTCTTTTAAAAACATCCCGTCATTTCCCAAATAGGCGGTATTGATTGCTCCCAGCCGTTTGAACATGTCGCCCGGATCAAGGTAGGCATCCAGCGAAGGGAAATAAATGAGAAATTCCTCCCAATAGTTATTTCCTGCGAAATCTCTGTCGAAAAATTTTTTCTCGCGGTTGCAAGTAATGACCAATTCAAAAGGGATGTAAAAATGGTCGAATGAAGCGGTCAGTAATCTCAGGAAACCAACCGAATTGGCATATTTTGTCCTCAGGATATCCCTGATTTTGGTCATGCTCATCCCCTCTGCGGCATCCGTCAATTGAAAGTTTGTTTTGATGTAGTTTTCAATGACGCGGATTTTCTGTTCATCCGTCATATTTTGCGTTATCTTCATTTTCTTCCACAAAGGCTGCAAGGCTTTCGTATTTCTATCGCTCAAGGAGTAAATCGTGTTGTAATAGCTTTGAATTTCTTCATTCAGGACATGTGATATACTCACTTTATCGGCGGTGTTATGGGAAAAACTGTATTCAACCCGTTGCAGGTGGCTGTCGTAAAAGCTATGCGGCTCTCTTTCCAATGCCGGAATTTCGTCGGCATGGGCTGAGAGGATTCGAATCTCTTTCCAATGGTCGAAGGATTCATACAACTCGGGAAATCCATTGTAGCATTTGGTTGCGAAGTACAGGTTATTCGGCGTGATAATCGACAAAGTTACATTGCTTCGAGGCACATCGGATTGCATTGTCAGCGAACCCGATAACCGCTGCGACCGCTGTCTGATCCAGCAATATTCGATGATTCCTCCCACTTCTGCACCGTCAATAGCCAATACTTGAAATTTCCCATTCTCACGATTCAATGTTTTTACATTGGACAGATCATATTTGAGTATTTCACCGTTTTTTCCGATATAACGGGCGTTCATTGCCAGAACTTCCCCATTAACACGCAAAATTTTGTATTGTTCCAGTCCTGCATGGTTGTTGATTTTTACTTTTTCATGCACCAAAACATACCGGTTTAATTCGCCTTTTCCATCGAAAGCGTATTCTACAATGGTATTTGACTTAAGGATGTGTACAGCGGCAGTGTCTCCCCTGTTTTCAAAACGATCCCCTTCATGAAACGCTCCTCCCCAGTCATATTCCAATACTTCCGGTTTTTGTTGAGCCTTCGAAATGAAACAAAGGCAAAATGCTGTGAATAGTAAAAATATGATTCTTTTCATGGATATAAATTGTTAATTTTGATTGTTTTTCCTTATTCTGAATACAATGTATCCGATCAACAGTATGACGAAAATGGCAGAACTGGCAATGGCTATTGCGTTTCCGATAAGGAAGCTTTGCGGCTCAAATTTAAATTCAATATTGTAAGCGCCTGCTTTCAGGGACATGGCTCTGAGCAGGTAATTCGCCCTGAAGTATGGAACTTTTTCTCCGTTTATGTAGGCATTCCAACCTTTGTCGTAGAATATTTCGGAAAAAACGGCTATTTGATCCGTTTGCGAGTTGAATTGATATACCAGCTTGTTTGGAGCATAACTGATTAATTCGATGGTTGCATTTTCATCACGGTTGCTTATATCCGGTAACAGATGGGCGAATCTTTTGTCTACCACCAGCTCTGTCCTTGTATCTATTAATCCGAGTATTCTCATCTCTTCATCCGCGTTTTCCGCAATGCGGTAAGATGAGACCAGCCAGGCATTTCCGTTTGCGGCAGGATTTGTAATAGGCTCTTTTTTATGGTCGTGTATCAGATACCTCATATTGAGCATATTCAATATGGTAGCGCTGTTGAACACACTATCTAGTTCTTCTTGCGTCCGGGCGTTGTTTAGTCCTTGAAGCAATTTTGTGATGTCTCTTGCCAAATGATGTTCAATGAGTTCTTGATAGCGGCTTAATTTGACGGCGCTATAACCTCCGATATTTTTGTGGAAATAACCGGGTTTGGCATCATTGAATATATCTACGGTGATGTCCAGGACGCGATGATATGATTTGTCTCGCAGGATAAATTTGTCGGCATCGGATGGAATGACAACCGTATTAACGCTTTTTTTCTTATCATGGAAATTGCTTTCGTTCAGATACCGTTTGCTAACCACCCATAAATCGGCTAAAACAAGTACTGCCAAAGCCGCATAAACAAAATAAATATTGAAGCGTTTTTTCTCATTGTAAAACCATAAGAGCGCTCCGGACAAAATAATAAAAATGAATGATCGTATGGCATCTGAACGCAACAGACTTTCCCTGTCGAGCGGGAGCGTTCTTTTCAAAAACTCATAATTCCCTGAGAATTGAGCATCCAATCGTCCGATAAAGTCTCCAGCCAAAGAAGGTATAATCCAGAAGATCAGACAAAGTCCTCCTGTGATGCCGGCGGCAATGTACAGGGCGCGTCTGTTTTTTTGTCTGTCAGCGTCTTTTTTCAGGAAAGCGCGTAATCCGAGTACTGCCATTATCGCAACACATAGACCTGTTACGACCAATATCATCGACACCGTACGGAACTTGTTGTACAGAGGAACATAATCAATGAAAAAATCGGTCAAAGGCATAAAGTTTCTTCCCCAGGAGAGCATTAACGTAAGAACAATGACCGGAACCAGCCACCACTTCGTCCGGTTTTCGACCAGACAGAATCCAAGTATAAATAAGAAACAGACGATGGCGCCTAAATAGACAGGACCGGAGGTGCCAGGTTGAGTTCCCCAATAGAGCGTCCATCGAGAATCTTTCATCATCTTTTCTACATTGGGAACGCCCATTGATTTCAGTTCTCTTCCGGTTTCGGAATCGGCTGTAAGAATTCCCGCGTCTGATCCGCCTTTGAAATTTGGAATAAGCAGTGTGAACGACTCGCCAACACCATAACTCCATGCCGTGATATAATCTTTTTCCAACCCGCCGGGTTTAGTGGCGCCTTCTTTCGAGGAGAGTTCGTTCGAATCGCCTCTCATTGTATATTTGCCGTATTCGTATGTGGTATACAGCATCGTTGCATTCATTCCGATTGCAATGATTGCCGCAGCAAAAAGAAGTCCCGCTGCTTGGAAAAATTCTTTTAATTTCTCTTCCTTGAAGGCATAGACCAACTCGACTATTCCTAAAGACAATATGACAAATATGGTATAATACAATATTTGCACATGGTTATTGGCGATAGCTAAACTCAGAAATCCCATTGTGAGCAATGAACCTGCTATTTTGTTTTTACGGAATGTCAGCCAGATACTTCCGACCAAAGGCGCCATAAATGCTATTACGAAAGCTTTCGTAATATGTCCAGCAGCAATAATAACAAAGTTGTAAGAGACAAAACTGCCGCAAAGAGCGCCCACGGCAGCTAGCCATTTATTGCATCCCAAACAAACCAGCAGAATATAAAAACCGGCGAGATAGAGAAAAAGGATATATACAGGTCCCGGAAGAGGCGAAAGCCATTGCAGGCGTAGCATGATATTCTTGCTTGGCGGCATATTAACTTGATAAGTCGGCATGCCTCCGAACTGATTGTTCGTCCAAAGAGCATCATCATCATGCGTTTTGTTGTAATCCCTTGCTTCTTTTGCCATGAAAACCCAGCTATCGGTGTCATGCGCTTTTAATACTTTTCCTTCCAGGACATAAGGGAAGTAAATAAATGAAAGAACAAGAAAAGAGAAGATAATTCCAATGTGGGGAAGGATTTTTGACCAGTTGAAATTTATTTTACCCATACTCAGTAATATAATTGTTAAGATTACAAATTTACAAAAAATGTCGAATCAAAAACTGTTTGTCTAACAGATTCTTTATTTTAGGTATATTTTTTTTCTCCTAAAAATTGCAGAAACCGATGTGCTGACTTTTGAAAAAATTGCAGAAACTTTATGATTTCTTTATTCAGGAGATGCGCTTGTAACAGAAAAAAGTAAAGCTTTATTCTCGAATTTTTTATATTCCACTTCAGTTTCCGGGCATCAGCAATGGTCTCTTTTACAAAAGGATCGTTACGATCAATCGTGTATTGAATGTTGAGAAAGAATAATATACTAATTGCTTTTAACCATATAATTTCATTTTTGCAACTATCGGAAAATCCTGCATCTTCAATGGATTGCAACAAAAGAGAAATCCTTAATTTTGTCGCTTCCAGCGTATTTCGTGAAGAATTAAGAATTGATCCTTGCCTTCCTGCATTGTAATTATAAACAATTGTATTGATGACGTTGCAAGTATTTAGCCTGATTCCTAACCGGATGTTCATAATAAAATCCTCGCCGGTTATTATCTCTTTGGGAATGGACATTGTATGGGTATCAAACAGACTTCGTTTTATAAGCCTTGCAAAAGGAGCAATGTTCATTTCCATTGTTAACAATGCCTTGATATATTCTATTTTATTGTATGGATGAATTGGGATGCTTTTGATTTCAATATTTCCTTCCTGATATAAATATTTTGTCCATCCGACCACCATATCGTATCCCGAAATATTCTCATGAAGGCATCTCAAGGCGTCTACAGGAATTGTATCATCACTGTCTACAAAATAAATATATTGTCCGGTGGCTGCTTTGACTCCTGTTTGACGGGCAGCCGCGACACCCGCATTTTTTTGGTGTGTAACGCTGATGCGGTTGTCTTGTTGCGCATATTGATTGCAAATAGCAGCGCTGGCGTCCGTGCTGCCGTCGTTAATCAACAATAGCTCAAAATCGGGGAAAGTTTGTTGCAAGATGCTTTCAATACACGCAGGAAGGTATTTTTCTACATTGTAAATGGGAATTATGACCGATATTGCAGGCGATGTTTTTGTTTGACTGGATATATGGTGATTCATCTCAATTATTGTATATATTTGTACACTTACATACTTATTTTTTGATAATTTCGTCGAAATTTATTCGATCGAATACTTCCAGCATACCTCCTCGTGTAGCATTATAAATCTTTATGTTGTTGTTTTTACAATATTCACGCGCTGTTTGATATGAAGCAAGTGTGACCTCCGGTTTTGGAAGTGCGTATGCTAAATTATTATTATACAGTCGATTATCAAAATAGCATGCGGCATTTACTTCTGTATTATTATTGGTATAATTAAAGTCTACACCCAACAAATATATTTCGGAAAAACCCATGTAAACAGCAAATTGAATCATGCTGTAAGTGACCGCCCAACCATTATAAACTCCACATGGAATATTATTACTGAAACCAATTTTAGGGGAAAAAACAATATAATTTATGGTATCTTTTAGCGGGTATCTTTTTTTATTGTAGAAAGCTCGGGTAAATTTTGTAATGTTTTTTCTGTTATTGATAAAATCAGCATTATCCTTAATAATAGTTGCATCTTGCGCAAAATAATAAGTGGGCGTGAAACTTAAGTCGTCGAATATTTTAATAATGGAATTTGCAACCATGGTTTTTTCATTTTTTAAACATTCCAAATCGGCAATGGTTAAACTCGGTCCATTCCCAATAATAAAACAACGTTCACCATGGTGTTTGTTTTTGTATGATTTTAATATTCTCCGGTGTTTGAAATGCACATAATAATATGCATTATTCAAAAAATCCCAAATATATTGATACAAAACATGTTTTTTACACATAATTACAATATTACTAATTTAACGGTTCCGAATTGCGTTATTTACTAAACTTTTCATATAGTATCTCTGCCAATTCAAAATCTTCTTCCCAGTCTATATCAAAAGATTGTATCTTATTTAGTTCATATAAATATGGTTTAATTCCTATTCTATCGTGGTATTTTAGATAATTAGCCCGGCTATTGATATAATAGGCATGATTTATTTCAAAAATAGGTTTTAAATCCTGAGTTCTTGGCCATTTGACAATATTTCGATCGTGGTTGATGAACGTATTAATTTGAGGATCCCACAAAAATTGTTGAATTTTTGTCACACTTAATAAGCTATCATATTCTTTTGTTTCCAACATTTGAAAATATTTTTCCAACGCTTCCACGTAATCGGAAGTTGTTAAAAATGGTGTCGTTGTATGCACCCAAAAAATATGTTCCGAGTCAACTACAGAAGGGATATAATTAATAAAATCTTCTATAACTGTTGAAGATAAGCAAAGCTCTTCCGGTCTCTCTTTAATCTGAATTAGATCCGAATTAAAGGAGTTTGCGATATGAATAGTTTCGGGATCATTGGTCGAAATTATTATTGGTATTTGCAAAGGAAATTCTAATAATTGTTTTAGTTTTACTGCCAATAATCCACCTTTAATTCCTGCAAAATCTCTGGTATTTTTGTTTTTAACTCTCTCGCTTCCTTTTCTTGTTGGAAGAAAGAATGCAACGTTATTATTCTTCATCGGTCAAAAAAGCATAAATAGATTGTACTTTTATATCCTTATAATTTGTTGGAGTCAAAGATAAGAGCTTTAATTTACTACTGACCAGATTAAAAAGATAATTATTTTCAGCAGTCAATTCTCTCTCCTTTTGAGTAATAACTTCATCCATATAGCCGTCATATCCGGCAATATACGCTTTTTTTGCTTCTAAAATTAAAGCGGTTTGCAACGCTAAAGCGGTATGAGAATCTTTATATTTATCTGTAAAATTAACATTTTCCAATTCAAATGTTTTTTCTTTTATAATAGACGGGACGTATGTTCCCATTTTTCTCGGATATGGGGGTAGAACACAAATACCCTCAAAATCTCCCAAATCTTCAAATACTTTTTCCATACGGTGTCCTTCATTTCCAACCAGACAAAATATCTGAGAGACATTCAAATCTTTATAGTATTTCGCATTTTTTGAGCTGGCATGTATAACACAAATATCTTTCCTTGATTTTATAAACTCTTTAATTCCATCCGCATGTTCGGCAGCGCTGGTACCTCCGCCAATTATAACAACCTCATGATGTTTTTTTGCCTCTATAATAGGATATTTATCGTTGTCTTCAACATTATTTTTTTGATTTTCCAATGCTCGGATGATACTGTTAAATGAATAAAACCGGGTTGTTACCCATTCCATCACATCTTTTTGAGGCAACGAATTTGCTCCTGAAATCATGTATGGCAAATTGGTCCCCCATTCATGTTTTTTTAACAAATCCGAAAAGGCAGTAATCACATCACCCAAAACATTAAAATCCACTTTATAATTATAATGTTTATTTAGATATGTAAGCAATAATTCCATTTTCAAGTTGCCTGCTCCACGTCCCATTCCTAAAATGGTAGCATCAACACAATTCACTCCGTTTTCAATCGCGGTCCACGTATTTGCCAAAGCCATTTCAAGATTGTTATGCCCATGAAAACCAATTGCGCAAGTCAAATTCTTTTTTACTAATTGAGTGACTTCCGCCACCTCTTTTGGCGAAACACTACCGTATGAATCGACCATGCAAAAAACATCAATAATCTCATTTACGGATTTTATTTTATCATAAAATCCATCGTAATCTCCCCACTTCGACATATACATTACGTTGAAGCCCACTTCAAAGCCGCGTTCTTTTATCGCTTTTGCCAATGCTATCGCTCGATCAAAATTTTCAGGGGAAATGGCTATCCGTACCATATCTACCAATCCTGTTATTGGTGATAAAAGCTTGCCGATGTCAGAACATTCGACATCCTTTTCATCCAACATTACCGATATTTTTTTGCGCGACTTCTGCCGGATATGTTGTAATTCAAAGATGGGACAATAACCGTATTTTCCCATATAATGTACCTGCGGATTATTCCTGTAACCAATTTCAATATAATCAATAGGAAGAACATTTGTTGCATCAATGTATTTCTCTACAACTGATTTTTCAAAATCCCAATTGGTATAATAACCGCCGTCTCGTAATGTGCAATCAAGTATCTTAATCGTACTCATTGTATGTTATTCAATAAAATTGCTTTTTGCATAAAAAAATCACCTTTTCTGCAAATATACGACTTTTTTGTTTTTTATTATGGGTGACAGAAAGTTATTTATTTTTTGCAATGATAAATCAACTCTGATAATTCGGATGATATTCCGTTCTGTTGTAAATCTTCGGAAGAAAAAGATTTGAAATAGTCATTAACATCCACTTTAAATCCTGCTTTTTCCAATCTGTTTTTATAATCTCGTCCGTAGTACCTGACATGATCAAATTGTCCGAATGCCTTTTCCCTTTCTTTAGGAGAGGTTATGGTGAAATCTTCGTATGTCGTTTCCCGATCATAGTCTATCGGGACTTGCAAAATCGCCCATCCGTCTTTTTTCAAAACCCGGTATAGTTCTGACATAGCACGGGTGTCATCTATGACATGTTCTAATATATGGTTACAAATGATCACATCAAAATGGTTGTCTTCAAAAGGGATATTTGTTACATCTACTTTTATCAGCTTATTTTTCTTCTCATATCGGAAGAACCAAGGCATATAGTCGCAAGGCACATATTCAATAGTTGGGTGTGTAATGAACTGATCATAAAACCCTTTTTCCGGTGCAAAATGCAATAGTTTTGTCTTTTTAGTAAATAAATCTGTTTTTTCATTCAAATATCTCCATAAAATCCGGTGTCTATTCAAAGAGCCGCAATTGGGGCAACAGCTATTCGTTTTTTCACCGAATGGTGCAAATTTTTCGAATTTCAGACCACAAACCGGACATGTTATTTTATTGCCGCGATAAAGGTTGACTCTTTTTTTTCTTTTGTAGTTTTGATACCCCAATGAAATAAAAACAGGGGTAATCCTTTTCATCCAAATACGTATTTTCATGGTATTAAAATATTTTTTATTGAGCTAACTTGTCAAATAACGCACACCACTTTTCAACGATTTTTTCTTTTTGAAAACGTTGAGCGCCGGCATACGCATTTTTACCCATCTTTTTTCTTAAAAGATCATCAGACATTAATAACGTTAATTTTTCGGCAAAAGTATCTGTATCGAAGTCTGAAATTAAAAAACCGTCTACGTTGTCCCGCACAATTTCGGATGGACCTGTCGGGCAGTCAAAACTCACAATCGGCAATCCGAAAGATTGCGCTTCAAGAAGAACCATAGGGAGTCCCTCTGCGCGAGAAGTGAGCGTGAAAATAGACGCTTGTCGATAATGTTCCTGAATTTGTTTTGTTGGGGGTAAAATTTTTACCGAATCCAATAATTGATGCTCCTTCAGGTATTGAAGAATGTTCTCTTTTTCTTCCCCATCCCCGATAATATGCAATTCCCAATCTTTGCGGATTGACTGAGAGATAGAATTCCATGCCCGGATCAAAAGATCAAATCCTTTTCCATAATTCAGACGACCGATACTCAAAACAATGTTGGAATTGAGCGTAGCTGTTTCTTGAGGGATGGTTTCTAAAAAATTGGACATGGAGATGATAGGGCGTTTACAGACACAATTATTTTTATAGTTTTGAATATCCGTTTCGGTCAATGTTACTACACAACCGGAAAATATCGGAGCAAGTTTACGGCTTATTCTGCGGATGATTGACTTGTTTCTTGAGAAAAAATTATAATGTTCCCATGAAATGACTTTTGTTTTTATTCCAATAGCGGCGGGAATACTTATGGTGCTCTGGATAATGTCGACATCTACAATAAAATCAATGTCGTTTTTCTTCAAATATGCCCGAAGTTTTGAAATAGCTTTGAAATAATTTTTTTTCAAATCGGAAATGGAAATTTTTAATGAACTTGTCTTGATTTTCGGATGTATGGGAAAGAATGGTTCATCGAAATCTTCCAAACTTACCATGCTTATTTCATAGCCGGGACGACCGGACAATTCATTTGCTAAAGCGATGCTGCTCTTTTCTGTTCCGCCGTGATCGCTGATATTATGTAGAAAAAAACAAATTTTTCGCATTGGTTATTGTTTTTTTAGAAAATATTTAGTACTCTTTTTCCAGCCAGCGTGAGAAAAATACATCGGAAACTTGATAAAAAGTACGTTCTTTAGTAATTGTTTCCAGAATCAAATCTTTATCTAAGAGTAATTTTTTTAGTCTTGTTGAATCTGTTGGCGTGCCGATATTGTATTTCATCAAGAAGCTTTTTGCCGTAAGTTGCTCGACTTCATCCTCTTTTGCAACGGCAATCAGGTATTTCCATTGTGAAATTCCAAGCAGTTCCTTGTATTGGAAAAATGTTTGCTCATTGCGTTTCATCAATTCCAGACAGGCGTCTTTTGCAGTCTGCATGTCGACTGCATCTCTGGCTAATGAAAAAATCATATTACACAAGCTTTGGGTGTAAAATGTATGTGTTTTTGTCCAGTCTAAAATAAATTTAATTATTTCTTTATCAATTTGTCTCCCGTGTTTTTTGAACAGTTTTTCAATGAAAGCGGTATATTTTTTACCGTCAATTTTTTCAAGAAACATAAATTGGGTGCTTGCATAAAAAGGACGTTTCACGTTGGAAAACATATCAGTCATCATCGTTTTTTTGCTGCCGCAAAAAATAAAGCGAACATTATGCAGGTGTTGAATGGTGGAACGGAGCATTGCCTCCGTATTTTTTTCGGGAAAATCATTGATTTGCTGAAATTCGTCTATCGCAAGTACAATCAAGGGCTTTTGAGCGTTGAGAAACTGTAAAATTCCTTGTAAAGTATACATTTTTTCATCTTCCGTTTTGTATGATATTTCCACCTGAGGCTCGCCGGAAATGGCATCAAAGCGGATAAGCGGGCGAAAACCCTTGAGCAAGTTCATAAACTTTTTACCGATAGTCGTTTTTTCAGGAAATTTTTTCAGGATTTCTTCTGAGAGCAATTTGTTAAAATCGGCTTGTGAAATGGCGAAATTTATATCAACATACAGGCACTCTACATTTTTGTTCTTTTTATAATGGTCAAAAAAATGTAAAATAAGTCCTGTTTTACCCATACGGCGTGGCGAAATAAGCGTTGTATCGACGCCGTTTTCCACATTGGCGCACAATCTTTTCAGTTCTGCCTCCCTGTTGCAAAACAATTCTCTTGATTGATAGCCTTTTAATATAAACGGGTTGTTCATCTCCGTAAATTTAAACAGTAAATAAATTTCCACAAAGGTAATATATATTTTTCAGACTATCAAAAAATGACTATCATTTTTTGACTATCATTTTTTGATAGTCGCTTTTTGATAGTCATTCTTTGCTTTTATTAAAAACAGGAATAGCAAATTCTTTTATATCGCTCACTTAACCTATTGTTTTTCAATCAATCCTTTTGTTACATTCCAGCGAAAGAGAATAATTTTCCACCCTTTCTGAGGCATCAACATCAGAGTGTACCCGATACACAAAAAGATAGACACAACCCATTTAACCCCTTCCGAAATAATTCTTTTCGCATATTTCCATTGGGATATTGCCTTGGTGCGCATTCGTTCGCTTTTTCCGATAGAGTAGGTGAGGCGATTGAAATAATCGTCCGTCAGTCTTGCGTCAGAGATGAAATGATGAAGTATTGCACCGGGAAGATAATAATACTTCATTCCCAAAGAGCGCATTTTGTCAAAAATATCTTTTTCTTCCGCACCCATGAGGCTCTCTCCTTTCCGTCCCAAATCAACATTAAAAAGACCTACCTTTTCAAATACCGATTTTCGATATGCCGTGTTTGCTCCTATCGGATATTCTCCTCCTTTAAACTCTAAAACACGATTTCCCTTATAAAGGTGTCCCGTCATCATCGGTAAAGTGAAATGTGACATCCATTTGGGCTTTTGAGTCTCATATACCGGGATTATAGGTCCGCCGGCAGCCATAGCCTGCGAATGCTGTTCGAAAAAATCGTAATAGGCTTGCAGATACTCCTTTTGTACGGCTGCATCGTCGTCAACGTAAATCAGAATGTCTCCCGTAGCTTCTTTTATTCCCCTGTTCCGGGCGTAAGAGAGACCTTGATTTGTTTCGACAAAATAATGAAACTCCGTTTGAGGGAAATCAGACCGGAACCGTTTACATTCAGACTCTGTATTATCCGTGCTGTTGTTGTTAACTAAGATAATCTCGAATTTTTCCGGAGAAAAATCATTCTCTGCAATGCTTTTCAACACATTGTATATGTATTTATCCCGGTTATAAGTGCAAATTATTACAGATAACTTCATCATTTTATCATTTGTTTAAGTTATTGAATGCTGACTTTTTATCATATCCCACTTCTCATCATTCAATTTAGGTCCGATTACCTGAATTACATTTCCTGCAACAATAGAGCCTATTCTGCCACACTCCTGCAACGGCAATTCTCTGGTAAGTCCATAAAGGAATCCCGAGGCATACAGATCGCCCGCACCTGTCGAATCAAGGCAAACAACGCCGGGCATAGGAGCGATTTCGTATTTACATTCCCCTCTTTTTACGTATGATCCTTGTGCTCCGAGCTTCATTACCGCTATTTCGCAGATGGAAGCGATTTCGTCCAAGGCTTTTTCCGGTTCCTTACCGGTAAAAGCTTTTGCCTCTTCTTCGTTGGCAAAAAGGATATCTACGTAATCCCGGACGATTTGTTTCAGGAAATCCAGATTTTCCAATACGACATTGTAGCTTGCCAAGTCCATCGAGATTTTTAATCCGCTTTCTTTTGCCAGTTGCATTGCCATCAGGATTAACTCTCTGTTTTGAACCCAATAGCCTTCGATATGGCAATAGTCATATCCGGCAAATATCTCCTCGTTCAAGTCGTTTGGCGTCATCTCGCACGCGGCGCCCAGGTAAGTTGCCATTGTTCTCTCCCCGTCGGGCGAAACCAGTGAAATGCAAACGCCCGAAGGAGAGGCGCTCCGCACTAAATGAGATTTTACACCAATTCTTTCCGAGTCGGCTTGAAAGAAAGAACCTATTTCATCGTCTCCTATTTTTCCCGCGAATCCGACGGGAACTCCCAGCTTTGCCAGTCCGCTAATCGTGTTGGAAGCTGACCCGCCTGTAACTAAAAAGCGATTATCACTTTTTAATTGAGCCGATATTTTTCCAGAAAGCTCCTGACCGACCAGTTGCATGCTTCCTTTGGGCAAAGAAAAATCTGCCAAAAAATCATCGGATTCCAGTATTGTCAGCACATCCACAAGCGGATTTCCTAATCCTAATATTTTTTTCATACGAAAATTCATCTAATTTTCCACAAAGATATTGCATATTTTAAAAAAAGCCATTACTTTTGCAACCACAATTAAAAAAAATACTCTTCCTTAGCTCAGTTGGTTAGAGCATCTGACTGTTAATCAGAGGGTCCTTGGTTCAAGTCCAAGAGGGAGAGCAAGACAATTAAAAATTACGAATTCATTGAACACGTAATTTTTAATTGAAAAATAATTCTTCCTTAGCTCAGTCGGTTAGAGCATCTGACTGTTAATCAGAGGGTCCTTGGTTCAAGTCCAAGAGGGAGAGCTTAGAAAAGAGAGCAGACAGTGTTCTCTTTTTATTTAACTGAAATTTATCTGTTCTTGCTTGATGAGAATATTGAAAAAAAAGATCGCAGAATTAGAAAATGATTTTATCTCTTTCATTCAATACGGACGATTGATATTAAATTGTACGAGGGCTGAAATCAGAAAAAATTTTCCTAAGAATCGAATAACGATCCTTCCCGGACTTGATTCTAATGAATTGATGGAGATAAGGTTCGAAGACAGAACTTTGAGTTGTTTATTTAATAACAATAATACTTGTTACTCGGGATTTCTTTTCCTGGACAACCTGGAATTTCTTGATATATACAAAAAAATCTGTAATAATCTCTGTAGAATAGTTGTTTCGGATGTGTGGAGATATGATAACTATTATATCGAACTGAGAAGTCATAAGGCTGATTTTTATTTCGCATTTTGTTTACAATACAATTCTTATGACAATTTATCACATTGATAAATGGCGTAAATGCAATTTTTTTATTACTTTTGTTGCATTCAAGTTTTTCGAGATGATTAAAAAATGGCAGTATAATGAAGATTCGATATAAGATTTCTAACGTATTTCGTTTTGTTCTTTATTCTTTCTTATTGTTTTGTTTTATATCCTGCGGTTCGACAAAAAAGATCGCGTATTTACAAAATGCAGAGAATTTCAACTATGATTCTCTCCCCGGAGGTCTTTACGATGCGCGTATTAAACCCAAAGATTTGTTGACTATCACCGTCACTACGTTCGACAGAGAAGCGTCGTTGCCTTTTAACTTGGCGATGCCGATGACAACTACTCAGACGAATTCGCTCATTTCTCAGCCCGTATTGCAAACTTATTTGGTCGATAATGAGGGGAATATTGATTTCCCTGTTTTAGGAAGGATAAAAGTAATCGGGAAGACAAAAACACAATTGGAAGATATGCTGAAACAGGAACTAAAGGCGTATTTAAAAGAAGAACCTTTGGTCAATGTTCGTTTTGTAAATTATAAAATATCAGTGATAGGCGAAGTTAACAGACCCAATACTTTTACTGTTGTAAATGAAAAAGTAAATATATTGGAGGCGTTTGCCTTAGCCGGTGATTTAACGATATTCGGAAAGCGGGACAATGTAAAATTGATACGGGAACATGCGGATGGAGGGAAGCAGATTATCATAATTAACTTGAATGATAGCGAATTAGTCCGTTCTCCTTATTTTTATTTGCAACAGAATGACATTTTGTATGTGGAACCGAATAAAGCGAAAGCCCGGAATAGCAAAGTGGGCGCATCCACCGGATTATGGATAACCTCTGTTTCGATTCTCATTTCGGCGGTAAGCTTGCTTGTTACTATTTTAAAATAAAATTTTATCATGAAGGGAAAATATAGAGGGGAAAAAGAGACGGAAGAAGATGCAATTGATATTCAAGAGCTCCTGTTCCGGTATTTAGCACACTGGAAGTGGTTTCTTCTTTCGTTTTTTGTTTGTATCCTGTTGTGGGTGGTTTACCTGAGAATAACTATGCCGGTATATGATATATCTTCGGTCATTATGATAAGTGATGAAAAGAAAGGGGGAGACTTATTAAGCGAGCTAAGTTTATTCGGCGGAATGAATGTATTGGGAAGTACCAGTACCGACAATGAAGTAGAAGTATTGAAGTCGAAATCGTTGATACGGGATGTAGTGAATGATTTGGATTTGTATATCAGCTACACAGAAAAAAGGCTTTTGAAGAAAAAAAGCTTATACAAGTCGTCGCCGGTTCTGGTGGATGATTCCCAGTTTAATGCAAACGATCTTTTTTCTTCGTTACAAATTACATTGACAGACTTGGAGACAAGTCAAATTTCCGTTACAGCAGAAATGGAAGACCTTAACGGAAATGAGATAACCATTTCGAATACATATTCTTCTTTTCCTATTGCATTGGAGACTCCTTACGGAAAAATACTCCTCATGCAATCGGGCGATATAAGAAATTCAGATAATATTTCGGAAATGGAGATTACTATTTCGGCGCCGATTCGTGTGGCTAAATTTTATTTGAACAATCTTACCATAGCTCCGGCAAATAAGAACTCCTCTGTTGTTAAATTAAATTTCAGAAATACCAATCCTCGCAGGGGAGAGGATTTTCTCAATAAGCTGATTGAAAAATACAATACAACCGCTGTAGAAGACAAAAATAAAATAGCCCAGCGAACAGCTGAATTTATAGAAGACCGGATAATACTTATCAGTAAAGAGCTGGGAAGCACCGAAGTAGAACTTGAAAATTACAAAAAGAAAGAAGGACTGACTGAAATAAAAGCGAATTCAGAACTTTTTTTACGCGAAAGTACAGAGTATGAACGTAAAAGAGTAGAAAATGAGACACAGCTTAATTTAATTCGTTTCTTAAAAGAATATATTAATAACCCCCAAAACAAAGAGACTGTAGTACCTTCTAATATTGGAATTGCGGATGCGGGGTTATTGTCTCAAGTCAATAAGTACAATGAAGTGCTGCTTGAGCGAAACAGGTTGCTTCATAGCACTTCCGAAAAGAATCCCGTAGTTGTAAATCAAAACCTGCTTATAAATTCCTTGCATGAAAACATACAGGCTTTGGTCAGGAACATAGAATCCAATTTATTGATTACTCAGGAAAATTTAAACAGGCAAGCCGATAAATTCAGGCAACAAATAGGAAATGTCCCAACTCAGGAACGGCTATTTGTAGAAATAGACCGTCAACGTCAAATTCAATCCGCCCTTTTCTTAATGCTGTTGCAGAAGCGCGAAGAAAACGCTTTAGCTATGGCTGCGACAACCAATAAAGCGAGAATTATAGATGAGACATTGGCAGATTCAAGACCTGTTGCTCCCCGCAGAATGGTTGCGCTTTTCATAGCGCTCATTTTTTCCATTTTGATCCCTGTTGCTATTATCTACTTGAAAGATCTTTTAAAGATAAAATTCTCATCCAAAGCAGAAGTTGAAAAAGAAAAACTTACGGACTTGCCAATACTGGGGGAAATCCCTCTTGTAGATTCTGCCAAGGAAACAGAAAATTTTATTTTCATCGAACATTTCAGGTCGTTACGGACAAACATCCTTTTTATGCTCGACAGTCCGGATAAGAAAGTGATTTTGGTTACTTCGTCCGTGCCGGGAGAGGGTAAAACATTTATTTCAGCCAATATTGCAAAAAGTTTTGGATTATTGAATAAGAAAATATTGTTGATCGGCATGGATATTCGTAATCCTCGATTGAAGGATTCTTTTAGCCTTCCTTCTAAAGCCGGATTAGTAGATTATCTCGCGGGTTCGGAAAAAGAAATAAAAAATGTTATACAGAAAGTTCCAGGTTGCCCGAATTTAGATATTATCTTTGCAGGTGTAACGCCTCCGAATCCCGCCGAATTATTGTCAAAGGATTTATTGGAACAAGCGATGCTTCAACTGAATTCCATTTACGATTATATCATCATTGACTCTGCTCCGGTAAGTGCGGTTATTGATACAATGATTTTAGGACGCATAGCAGATATGACTCTATATGTCTGTCGAGCCAACTATACAAACAAAAAAGTTTTTGAGATGTTAAATGACATCGCAGATGAAAAAAAGTTGCCTAATATTTCCTTAGTAGTTAATGCTGTAAAAGAATCGTCGCAAGAACGTTATGGGCATTACGGAAAATACGGAAAATATGGGCATTATGGATCTCCAAGCAAAGGGTAATATTTTTTGAAAATAATATCAATTTGATACTGTTTTTGACAATTTTTGCGAATAAAAAAATTAGAAGTTTGCAAGATGAAAGATGTCGGATATGTTATCCGGCATTTGCGAAGCTGTTGTAATACAATGAATTGAATCTACACAAAAACAACAAATGAACGCAGCCAATAAAGTAGCCTTTAACACCCTCATCCTCTACACTAAAATGCTGATTACAATGGGAATATCCCTGTATTCAACACGTTTGGTATTGAATGCGCTTGGGGTATCGGATTATGGAATTTTTAATCTGATTGTGGGTGTTATTGCCATGTTATCGTTTCTGAATGCGGCAATGACAGTCTCCACACAACGCTATTTATCTTTTCATCAGGGGACAGGTGATTGTGAAATGCAAAAGAAAATTTTTATCAACAGTTGGATTTTGCATATTGCAATAGGGGTGGTGGTGATTATGTTGCTTTTGGCTCTCGTACCATTTCTGTTTGGCGGATTTTTGAATATTCCTGCCGATAGAATACCAACAGCAAAAGTAATATATTACTTTATGTCCGTTTCGGTGTTTTTTACGATCATATCCGTACCGTTTACAGCCTCGTTGAATGCACACGAAAATATGTTGTGGATAGCGGTAGTAAATGTTATTGAATCGGTATTAAAATTAGCTATTGCTTTATCATTGATGTGGTTTATACAAGCAGAAAGATTAACTATGTTTGGCCTATTTACGGCTCTTTTGAGCCTTGTTACATTTATGCTATATGCCGGCTTTTGTTTGAAAAAATATAACGAATGTAGTGTAACAGAATATCAGATAGACAGGCCTTTGATAAAGGAATTAAGCAGTTTTGCGGGTTGGAATTTATTTGGAGCATTATGTGGACTTGGCAGGACACAGGGGTTAGCTGTGATATTGAATATATTCTTTGGCGCTGTGATAAATGCCGCTTATGGAATTGCGAATCAGATAAGTTCACAATTAAATTTTTTTTCTGTCACAATGCTGCGTGCAATAAACCCGCAAATTATGAAAAGCGAGGGGATGAATGACCGGCAACGGATGTTGCGACTGTCGATGATGGCAAGCAAATTTGGTTTTTTTCTTTTAGCTTTTATTGCCATTCCGTTTATTTTTGAAATGCCTGCTATCCTGAAATTTTGGTTAAAAGAAGTTCCTGAACATACCGCTGTGTTTTGTTCTTTAGTTTTGGTAGCTATGTTGACTAATCAGCTGACAATTGGGTTACAATCAGCCATTCAGGCAACTGGGAAAATTAAAATATATCAGTCCATAGTTGGTGGTATATTGTTATTCAATTTACCGATAGCATACTTTTTATTAAAAAATGATTTTCCTGCATATTCTGTTTTGATTAGTTTTATTTGTGTGGAATTAACGGCATGTGTATTTCGATTGTTTTTCTTGAACAGAATAGCAAAATTATCCATTAAAGAATACTTTAACAGGGTTATTTTCAAACAGATTATTCCGGTATTGATGAGCATATTGGTTTGTAGTATAATAGTAACGTATTTATCATTCAACTTCAGATTTATTTTTACAGTGGCGGTTTCTTCATTGACATTTTTCGGTTTTATCTATCTGACAAGTCTATGTGAAGACGAAAAAGCCATACTAAACAATCTGATAGCGAAAAAAATAAAAATATGAATGAGTTATTAATTCTGGGACCACACGATAGATATAATTATGGTGATTTATTATTTCCATATATAATTGAGTATGAAATAGGCAATAAATTTGATTCGATCATTTACTTATCAACAACAGAAGCCGATTTAAGTGATGTTGGAGGGAGAAAATGTCTATCTATAAAGTATTTAGAAAAATTATCTGTGTCTAAAAATTATACCTTGATAGTTGCAGGAGGCGAAAGTTTATTTACAGGTTGGCATATTCTAAGCTCTTATTTATCTCCAAATTTTCGTAAAGTACTGAGATTGTTCAGTTATACAACAAAAATAAAAAATTGTGAAATACTATATCATCGGATATTCAATTATATCGGACGAAAATATTTAAATGGGAAAAGCTATTTGCCGTTAAGTGTTGCTTTATCAGAATTCAAGCAAATAGAGAAAATTTGTTACAACTCTTTAGGCGGATCAGCCATGGATTCCAAATTGTATCATGCACTCAAATTCAATAAAATTTTCAATGACATTAGTTATTTATCTGTCAGAGACTACAAAACTTTCGCTTTGTTGCAAGATGATAATATTAAAGCAACTCTTATCCCGGATTCTGCCATTTTAATGTCTAAATATTTTTCATGCGATTTCTTAGAAACGAAAATCTCCAATGATGTAAAATATTTTGCAAAAGAAAATAAATATATTTTTTTTCAGGTAAGCAAGCATTTAGGACTTTTACATTTAGACGTAATTGTTCAACAAATAGAATCGTTATTTTATGATAAAGGTATGATGGTTTGTTTGTGTCCGGCTGGATTGGCATTAGGGCACGAAGATCAGGTTGCTTTGTCCAAAATAAGCTCAAAGCTCAAAGTTCCACATATCTTTTTTGAAAAGGTTACAATTTGGGATATAATGTTTTTGATAGCTAAGAGCAATGTATATGTTGGAACCAGTTTACATGGCGCAATTACAGCCATGAGCTTTGTTGTGCCGTACGTGGGGTTACATATCGAAAAAATGGGTTGTTATTTGCAAACATGGGCAGTTAAAGGGCTGGATAAAAAGGTTGATTTTGAAAATATGAATAGTGCCATAGATTTCGCATTGAATTGTGATGTATCGGAATTGAATAAAAATTTAGCCTGTCAATTCGCTCTTGTTGAGGAATCTTTTAAAAGGATGTTAGGGTAATGCAGGTATTTAATCTGTTTAAGTTTACATAAATTGATATTTGTATCAAAAAAGACATTTAAGAGAATTCTTTAATTTGTAGAAGATGAAATTCCAAATTAAAACAAAAAGAAACAGAGAAAATTGGCCAAGTTTTGACCTTGTCTATGAGTGGGAAAATATATTTGTCTCAAATTTGAATATTTCTTACTGTGATAATACAAAAACAGAAGAATTTTTAAACAAAGTAATTGGAAAAATAGGCATTAATCCTTTGACTTATTTCTCAAGCAATAAAAATTTATTTTTGTTGCTTGAAATGACTTCCCGGTTAAGAAATAGTATTCACAACAGAAAAAATGTTATTCCGCTTATCATCGACTTTTATATTTCAAAAAGTGAGATACGCAATTTTTATAAAGCATATTTACATTGTCCCTTTTTATTAGTTTCCAGTTTTGAAGCTTATTGTTTTTTAAAAGAAAACAATTTCCCAAAACAAATTTACCATTTCCCATTATCTCTTTCAGATAAATATAAGGTAACAAAACAATCACGATTTGACAAAAATTATGACTTGGTTATGTTTGGAAGACAGAATTCCGTGTTGACGGAATTTGTCAAAGAATATTCGGAAAAACATCCTGACTTTATATATGTGTATCGAAAATTAGAAAATGGAATTTTTAATTACTATACATCAACACAGCAATATTTGGGGAATATTGATAATAGGGAAGAGTATCTTAACTTAATTCAACAAAGCAAGGTTGCATTTTATAGCACACCCGGTATTGATGGTGGCGAGAAAAGAACAAAAGGATTTAATCAGGTTACTCCTCGCTTCCTTGAATCTATTGCGTGTGGTTGTCATATTATTGCGCGTTATAAAGAAAATCCGGATACTGAATTTTATGAATTGGAAAAATTCAGTATCAGCATAAATACTTACGAGGAATTTGAAAAGGCAATGGATAAAGCGCTTTCAAGCCCTGTAAACATGGAGATGTATGCAGATTATTTGGGAAAACATTATACGTCAAAAAGGGCGGAACTGTTGAAAAAAATATTGGAAAAAGAGAATATCAGAATAGATTGATTATGCAAAAAATAGCAATCATAGGCGCAGGAATGTCCGGCTTATCGGCAGGAAATTTATTGAAAGACAGATTTGAAGTCAAACTGTTTGAGAAATCATTGCGTCCCGGCGGCTTGATAAAATGCAATCGTATGGATGGAAATTTATTCCATTTAACAGGCGGACACGTTTTCAATTCCAAGTATCAGGAAGTATTGGACTGGTTTTGGAAATTCTTTGACCGCGAAAATGAATTTGTGAAAACACAGCGAAATGCAATAATTCAATTGGGAGATGATGTGCAGGCAAAATACCCGATTGAGAATTTCCTGTACATGCTTGATAAAAAAACAGTCAAGCTTGTCATTCGGGATTTATTGGAAATTGCGAAGGCAAATTATGCTGCAACAGATAATTTTGAGGATTTTCTGAAAAACCGTTTTGGCAGTACGCTTTATGAATATTATTTTCGTCCTTACAACGAAAAAATCTGGAAACGCGATTTGCGAAAAGTGCCGCTTGCGTGGCTTGAAGGTAAATTGCCAATGCCGACAGTAGAAGAAATTTTATATAATAATTTTTTCCACGTCGAAGAACAAAGTATGGTACACAGCTCGTTCTATTATCCTAAACAGGACGGCTCGCAATTTCTTGCCAATCGGTTATCTGAAAAATTGGATATTCAATACAATGTTGATATACATAAAATAGATAAGAAAAACGAAAAATGGATAGTAGAAAATCAAGAATTTGACAAAGTTATATTTTGTGGAAACATAAAAGATTTTTCTGGAATTTTTAGAGATTCTTTATCAATAGAAGCGTTTTCCGAACCGATTAAAAATTTGGAATACCACGGTACTACTTCCGTATTATGTGAGATGCGGCATAATCCTTTCAGTTGGATTTATCTGCCGAGCAATCAATATCTTTCACATAGAATTATATGTACCGGTAATTTTGCCGATTCAAATAATCAGGATAGCAATCATCCTACTTGTATTGTTGAATTTACAGATTATTTATCGAAAGGAGAAATTCAGGAAAATCTTGCAAAAATGCCTTTTGGCGTGAAATATATGGCTCATAACTTTGCCGAATATACTTATCCGATACAAAATAAAACAACGAAAGAAATGGTTGTTGATTTGAAAAAAACAGTTGAAAAGGAAAATATTTATATGTTGGGCAGATTCGCCGAATGGGAATATTATAATATGGATGCGGCTATAAAGGCAGCAATGGATTTGGCACGAAATCTTAATATTATTTATAATTAAAAATGAAATTTGATTCAAATACAGCCATTTTAACGGTAAACTTTCTTTTGTATTTTTTATGGTTTTGGCGTAATTTTAAGAAATATAAAAGAATAACTCCACATAATTTTATGCTATTGTGGATTTCTTTTATTGCGTTCATGGCTGTTATTATATACGGAAACGGCTTATTTTCCAATTGGTATATGGCGGGAAGCCGGGATTTACCAACCATTGATCCAATAGGGTTATTACTTGTTTTCTTATCATTTATTATTTTGTTATTCCCCTTAAAAAAATTAGAAAACATCGGAATACAAGAAGTAATAATTCCTAAGCATTTCAAATTTTTTGAAATGTTTTCGATAATATTTTTTCTTGCATGCTGTATCTTGCTTATACCATATTCTTTACAGGCTATGGCTATGGATGCCGTAGATATCTACGTGAATAAAAGGGTTGACAACGAGGATTTGCTGCCCAAATATATGCTATTGTTAACAACTTTTGCATCTTTGCTTTTTTACTTTTTTGTACCCTATTGCTTTTATCAAATCAGGGATAAAATATCATTTAAGTATATGTTTTTTATTGTTTTATTGTTTCTTTTTTCAATACAAAGAGGGGTTATTGCCGCAAGTAGGGGTTCTCTGTTTCTGTCGCTTGCTACTTTTGCTTTTACTTACCTGCTTTTTTATAGATATTATTCGAAAAAGGTACAGACAATTGCCAGACATTATTTTATTGTATTAATAATAGTATGTACTACAATAGGAATAGGAATTACAATTAGTAGATTTTCGGATGCCAGACAAATTGACCCGCTTGAAAGTATTGAAGTATATTTCGGTGAAACTTTTAATAATTTTTGTTTTAGAGTATGGGGAGACCCAAACATTAAACACACACACGGAGAAGCGCTTTTCCCCGGTATTTATAGTCTTATAACCGGAAACCAAGAAATTTCATTTGATTCCAGACAAGACAATGTAGAGTATATCCGGTTTAAAGCAAACACAGCGGTTATGAATAATTTCTCTACAATGTATGGGCAATTATATGTTGAATTTGGTTGGTTTTTTCCATTTGTGTTTATTGCTTTGCTCTCTTTTTTCATATACAGGTATTTTAAAAAAGATGTTCTAAATTTCTATCAGTTTCCGGTATTGATATATCTATTCCAGTTTTTTTATTTCTATTCTCCTTTTAGTAATATGTTCAGAGAAGTAAATTTTAAACATTTCTTTTATGTGATTATTATGTCTGTTTTTATTAAAATATTATTTAAGACTCAAAATAATGATAAAATTCTCGATAGGAATACCGGCATATAAAGCCAAATTTCTCAAAGAATGTATTGATAGCATTCTTGCTCAAACATATCCCGATTTTGAGCTGATTATTGTCAATGACGTCTCTCTCCTGAAAATATAAAGGAAATTGTATTACAATATTCAGATCCGAGAATCTTATATTATGAAAATAAAAGAACATAAAGGCTGAAAACATTGTTAATAATTGGAATAAATGTCTGGCACTTGCTAAAGGAGAGTATTTTATTTTGATTATTTTGATGAGAGATGATGATAAGACGGTATTGGATTACTTGGATACATTTGTGTCATTGATAAATAGGTATCCTCAATTAAACGTTTTTCGTTACAGAGCATATTATTAATGAGAATTCGGAAATTATATTAATAACGCTGCCTTCCTGACTGGAGATTGAATCAGTTTATGATGCTATTTTGCAGAGAATGAGGAATAACAGGGGAAGGCAAATGAAAATAAAATACAAACCAAGGCAGGTGTTATGAATAACTCAAACACTCTTGGAAATGAAAATAAAAAAATCAAAAACACGTAAAATAATATCAATCTTTTGGCTGTATTTATTTCCGCTTGCTTCGTTTCTGTTTTATGAATATGTGGGGTTTAATGAGAAGCAACTAAAAATGATACAATTTATTATTGTTTTTTTTGCATTGATATTTGTATTAAAAGATTTATTACGAAAACATAAGCAAACGAGGTATTACAATATAGTAAGAATATTATTGTTGTTGTTTCTATTTTCAATGATAATGGCTTGTCTGTTTTGGGAACAAAGTATTCAGCTTAGTTACAGAGCAACAGCGCCTCAAAGTTTAACAATACTTTACTTTTTTATATTGTTTAAGATAAAACCGAGTAGAGCGGAAATAGAACGCTTAATATGGTTTTTTTGTATTGTATATTTACTATGCTGGGTATATGGAATAGCGAAAGCGCCTCAATTGGTTTTTGGCAGTGAGGATGAATTTGGATTAAGCGATGAGCGGGGTGTCTACAGATTATTTATTAAGGGGAGAGGATTTATTTGTTTAGGGCTCTTTCTTGCCGTAAGCAAATTCATTGAAACAAAAAGAAAAATATGGATTTTTATTTTTGCAGGATTATTTGCTGTAATAGTTATGCACACAATTAGACAAGTGATATTTTTTTCATTTTTGGTAACAGTGGGATATTTGTTGTGGTCAAAGAAAAAATTGTTGATTTTTGTGGGGATTTTAAGTATCGGATTTTTATTTTTCGAAAATAAAATAAAAATTAGCGATAATAGTATTATTGGTAGTTTGCTTGCTTTATCGGAACGGCAAATAGAGGAACAATATTCAGGAGATGAGAATATTCGCATAACTGCTTACAAATATTTATTCACTGAATATTCGGCAAACATCATTACAGATGTATTTGGAAATGGCTTCCCGCACGAACAAAGTCACTTTGGGCAAAAGGAATTATATATGAAAAATTTTTTGAAAATTTTTTCTTCTGATGTAGGTTACGCTGCAATTTTTGTTCGTGTAGGTTGGCTGGGTTTACTTTGTTATTTGTTAATTTTTTACAGAACAATAAAACAAAAAGTACCGCCTGCGTTTATGTATGCAAAACTGTTTATAATATATATGATTTTTGCAAATATTGCAGCTTCGTGGGTTTATCATGATATGATAGCGATATGTGTATGTTTATTTATTTTGGAATGTAGTAATTTAGAGCAAAAAAATGAGCAAAATGAAATTCTCGATAGGAATACCGGCATATAAAGCCCGATTTCTCAAAGAATGTATCAACAGCATTCTTGCACAAACATATACCGATTTTGAGCTGATAATTGTCAATGACGCCTCTCCTGAAAATATAAAGGAAATTGTATTACAATATTCAGATCCGAGAATCTCATATTATGAAAATGAAAAGAACTCAGGAGCTGAAAATATTGTTGACAATTGGAATAAATGCCTGATACTTGCTAAAGGCGAGTATTTTATCTTGATAGGAGATGATGATAAAATGGCGCCGGATTATTTGGATACATTTATATCATTAATCAATAGACATCCTCAATTAAACATTTTTCATTGCAGAGCATATATTATTGATGAGAATTCGGAAATTATATCAATAACGTCTTCCAGACCGGAGATTGAATCGGTTTATGACAGTATTTTGCAGAGAATGAGGAATAACAGGATATTCTTCATATCTGATTATGTATACAAAACCGAAGAATTGAAACATCGCGGAGGCTTTTATAAACTCCCGTTAGCATGGGCTTCCGATGATATATCAGCCTATATCGCTTCCCAGAAATATGGCATTGCACATACGGAGAAGCCGGTTTTTCTATATAGAAAAAGTTCAATAACAATTTCAGCAGCCGGTAATTTTAAATTGAAAATAGATGCAATTATAAAAGAAGGACAGTGGCTTACGGATTTTTTATCAATAATACCGGATAAAGAGATCGACAAGGTGTTAAGAGATGAGATTAAAAAAGAGTTGAAAAAATATATTCAAAAAAAGAAAATAATAACACTGTCTCGTTCATTTATGAAAAATAAAAAGAATTATATTAAAAGTATGTTCATTCGGAAACAGTTAGGATTATCTTTTTTGGAAGTAACTTATGCTTTATTTAACTCTATACTGGAAATTAAGAAAAATAAAAGATATTGATAAATTTATGAATAATCGTGGAGTTAGTGTCATTATTCCTGTCTACAATAGAGAAAAGTATATTGCTCAAGCTATAGACAGCATATTGAATCAAAATTATTCCGGCATATTGGAAATTATTGTTTCGGATGATGGCTCAACGGATCAAACGATTGATATTGTTAATTCATTTGATGACAGTAGAATAAAGTTGTTAAGAAAAACAAATTGTACCAAGCAAGGAGCAGCGGCAGCGCGAAATAGAGGGCTATCAATAGCAACACAACCTTATGTTTGCTTTCTGGATTCAGACGATTATCAATTACCGGGTTTTTTAAATACGATGATTGAAGGATTGCAACAAAATGTGAATTGTGATTTTGCTTTTTGTAGATCATTGGAAAGAATTGAACACTCTACGGGTACAATAATAGTGCCATGGACTAAAAAATTCATTACTTCAATGGATATAAAATATATTGGATTGACTAGCGGGAAGGTTATAAATACCAATGTGTTTATATTTAAAAAAAGTATTTTTGACGAAATTGGTATTTTTAATGAAAGATATTCAAATTCGGAAGATATTGACCTCTGGATTAGAATAGGAGAAAAATATAAATGTACTTTTATTGATTTTGTCGGCGCAGTAAGGCGGAAGCACGAAGGAGTGCAACTCACAAAAAATGAGTCAAATATAGTTAATTCTTGCGCTATTAGTATTTATGAAGATGCTTTGAATAGGAAACCAAAAGATTCATTTCGTATATATAGTTTAAAGTTTAGAATATTATCACACAAAAGAGAGTATAAAAAGAAATTTAAATTAATAATCGTGCATCCAATTTCTGCGTTGAAACATTTTCTTTTGATTTTAGTAAACAAAATATAATAGTACGAATCTAACCAATGGGCATTTTTTGTGGCAAACTTATGCAAATTAAAAGGATAAGAAGTGGAAACGCTTAGTAAGATAAATCACATCCGGTACTTGGACATAGCCAAAGGCTTGTGTATGCTTTTGGTTATATGGATTCATGTGAGCGTAGAGTTTCAAAAAAACATCGTCGTAATCTATTTGAATCAATTCATACTGGCATACTACATGCCGCTTTTCTTTGTTGTATCCGGAATATTTATCAAGAAGGAACCAATGGATCTATTCTTAAAAAAGAAAGCAAAAACGCTACTATTGCCATTTTTTATTTTTTACGTGCTTTCTTATATTGTTGCTTATCTTGCGTCAAACTATTTGGGAGCCAGTCTGCATAATGAATTTAAAATTTCAAATATTTTTGCGGTTTTTTATAGTCAGACGTTTAGCAATGGCGCATTATGGTTTTTGATTGCTTTGTTTTTCTCTTTTATATTTGTAAGGGCTGCTCTATATTTTAGTTCATGGGGGAAGCAACTATGTGTCATTTTACCTGTTTCGGTGTTGGGTTTTTATTGGAGTGATATTTTTGCTTTTCGTTTACCATTATATATTGATACGGCGTGTACAGCATCGTTATTTGTATATGCAGGATACGTTTTGAGTAAGTACAAAAATCAATTAAACAGAAACAAAATAGTGGTATTAAGTATGATTGGCTTGTTGTTGCTTACTTTTTGGCTACGGAAATATGGAGGAGTAATGATGTACAATCATTATGATGATAACATTATTGCATTTTATATTGTTGGGTTCTCAGGTTCTTTGTTTCTGATTTTGCTTTCTGTACTGATTGGTAAGTCGATCTATTTGGAATATATAGGAAAATTTTCGATCATTCCATTGTGTACACATTTTTTCTTCGTTAATCCATTGAAGATGGTTATTGTTAAATTAAATATTCCTGATTCGATTGGATTGCCAGTTTCATATATGATAATTTGCATTTTAATGATCCCTGTCATACATATAATAACCACTTATTTCCCATTTTTAATAGGAAAATCTACCTCTTTAAATAATCAATACAAATAGTAGCAATATGAACATAAGTATTTTTGGCTTAGGCTATGTCGGTTGTGTCAGCTTGGGCTGCTTGGCGCAAAACGGGCACAAGGTAATTGGGGTTGATATTAATCAAAACAAAGTTGATTTGATTAATGGTGGAAAACCAACTATTATTGAAGCGGAAATTGACAGAATTATTTCCGAACAGCACGCTGCCGGTAATATTTATGCCACAACAATAGTTGCAGAGGCGGTTTTGCAGTCTGAAATCAGCATTATTGCCGTAGGTACGCCAAGTACAGAAAAAGGACATTTGAATCTGCAATATATTTTTAATGTTGCGGAGCATATCGGCGAGGCATTGCAGCAAAAAGACGAATTTCATATCGTAGCACTACGTTCTACGGTAATGCCGGGAACTTGTGATAAAATTGCCGATATTCTACAAAAATTTTCCGGTAAAAAACGCAACGAAGGCTTTGCAGTGGTAGATAATCCTGAATTTTTGCGCGAAGGAACAGCCGTGTTGGATTATTACAATCCACCTTTGACTTTAATTGGCTCAGACAATAAGGAAGCAGCAGCGACAGTAGCAAAACTCTATGAGCAGCTGCCCGCTGAAATAATTATTACCGACCTGAAAGTTGCCGAAATTATGAAATATGTAAATAACACCTATCACGCATTAAAAATTTCGTTTGGCAATGAAATCGGTAATATTTGCAGTGAATTAGGCATTGATTCGCACGAAGTAATGAATATTTTCTGCAAAGACAAGCAACTGAATATATCGTCGTATTACTTTAAACCGGGTTTTGCCTATGGAGGTTCATGCCTGCCAAAAGATTTGAAAGGCTTGCAAACACTTGCGCACGATTTGTATGTAGATGTACCTGTAATTGACAGTATCGAAAAAACCAACAACAATCAGATTGCCCGCGCCACAAAAATGATTCATAAATACTGGAACAAAAAATTAGCTTTTCT